>MDSZ01147957.1_pt1 | contig 10799 bp, 11 predicted proteins | sample 811201 | NCBI WGS metagenome assembly MDSZ01 (sample SAMN05326647, study PRJNA326480) | marine metagenome | isolation source: seawater | place: Indian Ocean: North | collected 2010
TTAGTAGAATATTTAAAAAATAAAAAATATTTGAAAAAATACATACACTTTTCAACTCCTGAAGTTTATGGTTCTACTAAGAAATACATTAAAGAAGGTTATACATTTAACCCCTCAACCCCATATGCTATTTCTAGAGCTACAAGTGATTTTCATATTAATCTTCTTAATAAAGAATTTAATTTTTCTTCTATTATAACGAGAGCTTCTAATGTATATGGGGAATATCAAAGTTTATATCGTATAATACCCATTACGATTATTAAAATTTTAAAAAATGAAAAACTTCATCTTCATGGTGGAGGTAAATCAGAGAGGTCTTTTATACATATTGATGATGTCAATAGCGCCATAATTAAAATTTTGGATAAAGGTACAATTGGAGACACTTATCATATAGCTACTAAAAATAAAATATCTATCTATAATCTAGTAAAAAAAATCTCATCTATGATGAATTATGATATTGAGGATTTAATTGTAAATTCAAAGGACCGATTAGGTAAAGATAAAAACTATTTTCTTAATTCTGATAAAATAAGAGATCAATTGAAATGGAAAGACAATATAAAACTTGATAAGGGATTAAAGAAAGTAATTAATTGGGCAAGTGTTAATTTTAGTTATTTAAAAAATCTTAAAACAAGTTACGAACACAAAAAATGAAAGTCTTAATAACAGGTGGGTGTGGATATGTTGGATCAAAATTAGTTAAAAGTCTTATTGAAAAGAAAATTTTTACGAAAGTAATAGATCTTATGTGGTTTGATAATACACTAATACCCTATAAAGGTAATTATTTACAAATAGTTAAAAAAGATTTTAGACAAATAAATTCAAATGACCTTAAAAATATTGATTGTGTTATACACTTAGCAAATGTTGCCAATGATCCTAGTGTAGAATTAAATCCAAACCTATCATGGGAAATAAATACTTTGGGTATGCATACCTTATGTGAAGTATGTGTAAAATCAAAAATTAAGAAATTTATATATGCAAGCTCAGGAAGTGTATACGGAGTGAAAAAAGAAAAGCAAGTTACAGAGGATTTATCTCTAGAACCTATATCTGTGTATAATAAAACAAAAATGACTGCTGAAAGAATATTAATGAGTTATTCAAAAGAGCTTAAATATTTCATAATTAGACCTGCAACTGTTTGTGGATTTTCTGATAGAATGCGACTTGATCTATCTGTAAATATCCTAACTTTTTCTGCTTTAAATAATAATTTAATAAATGTTTTTGGAGGTAAACAATTAAGACCTAATATTCATATTAACGATATGGTAAGAGTTTACGAACACTTTTTATTAAAAAATTTAGAACCTGGTGTATATAATTCAGGATTTGAAAATGAAACAATTTTAAATATAGCAAAAAAAATTCAAAAAAAAGTTGACTGTAAAATAAAAATTAAAAATAGTAATGATCCAAGATCCTACAGATTAAATTCTGATAAATTACTCAAAACTAAGTTTGTTCCTCAATATGGAATAGATCATGCAATTGAAGAATTAAGAGCACTATACAACGAAAAAAAATTACTAAATAAAAAAAAATATTACAATATTAATTGGTTAAAAAATAAAGTTGTCTAATAAAATTTCATTTATCTCAGGTAATTTTAATGTGATCCATAACGGTCATATTAGGCTATTTAAATTTGCAAAAACTATATCTGATAAACTTATTATTGGGCTTTATTGTGATAAACTAGCAAGTGAGTCTGTTTATATAAATCAAAATTTAAGATTAGAAGCTCTTAGAGAAATAAATTTAATTGATAAAATTGTAATAATTAAAAAAAATTTAAAAAGTACCATAATGCAAATAAATCCTGACTTGATAGTTAAAGGTTTAGAGTTCCAGAATGAAGATAATGAAGAGCTAGAAATAATTAAGGGAACAAAATGCCAATTAGTTTTTTCATCTGGTGAGGTCGATTTATCATTAGAAATCAATAAAAATCAATTAAAAAATAATAATAAAATCATACTAAATGATTATTTTAATCGGCATAATATAAATAAAACCCAAATAAATTCAGTTATAAATAAGTTTAAAAATTTAAAAGTTTTAGTTATTGGAGATTTAATTATTGATGAGTTTATTGAGTGTAATCCAATTGGGTTGTCAAAGGAGACTAATAGTGTTGTTTACTCATTCTATAAACAAAATAAGTACTTGGGGGGTGCAGGAATTGTTGCTGCACATGCATCAGCTCTAGGGTGTAAAGTTCATCTTTTATCTTCCTGTGGAAAAGATGAAAATGGTAGTTTTATAACTGAAAAGTTAAAGGAGTATCATGTAAAGTCAGAAATCATAAAGACAAGTATGATAAATACAGTCAAAAAAACTAGATTTTATAATGATAATCATAGTGTATTTAGACTTAATTATTTGAATAACAAATTATTAAGTAAAAATCTTAGTGATAAAATTTTCAATAAATTCGAGAAATTGTCCAGTAATATTGACTTAGTTATTTTTTCAGACTTCAATTATGGTTGCTTAGATAAAAATTTGACTAAAAGAATATCAAATATTTGTTTGAAAAAAAATATAATGATAAGTGCAGACTCACAAACATCATCGCAATATGGGGATATTAGTCAATATCAAAATTGTGATTTAATAACCCCAACTGAATTAGAGGCAAGGTCTTCTTTAAATGACAACCAATCAGGACTAATAATATTATTAGAAAAATTGAGAAAGCAAACTAAAGCAAAGAATATTATACTGACACAAGGAAAAGATGGTTTAATAATTCATCACTTTGATAATAAGAATTACTCTAATGATGCATTATCTTCTTTAAATCTAAATCCTTTAAATACATCAGGTGCTGGTGATGCATTGCTAGTCGGAGCATCATGTGCCCTTAAAATATCTGGTGACATATGGCTGTCGGCTTTTATTGGAAATCTTATGTCTGCAATACAAATTTCAAGAGAAGGAAATACTCCAATACAATTTAATGAGTTGTCTAATAAAATAAAAAACATATGAATGTCTTAATTTTGGCAGCCGGATACGGTAAAAGATTAGGAAAATTAACCATTAATAAACCAAAATGTTTGATAGAAATAAATAAATTAACCATTTTAGATATTTGGATTAAGAAAATTGAAAATATTAAAATTGATAAAATTTTTATCAATACACATTATCTTCATACAAAAGTAGAGCAACATCTGAAAAATTATAATTATTCTAACATTTTCCAATTGTATGAAAAAAATTTATTAGGAACGTCTGGAACTATTTTTAAAAATAAAAATTTTTTTAAAGATGATGATTTATTAGTGATACACTGTGATAATTACACTAATTTTGATTTGAATAAATTGATCAATGCTCATAAAAATAGACCTGATGGATGTTTAATAACAATGCTAACTTTTGAGACAAATAAACCAAAAGAGTCAGGTATAATTCAAAAAAATAATAAAAATATACTCACTCACTATTTTGAAAAAAAAGATTTAAATATAGGTAATGAGGCAAATGCTGCAATATATGTAATATCAAAAGAAATTTTTAATAACTTAAATAATATTGATATTTATAAAAGTTATAATTTTGCCGAAGAAGTTATACCAAAGTTAATTGGTAAAATTTATATTTATAAAACAGATGAATTTTTTATAGATATTGGTGATGAAAAATCATTAAACATTGCAAGAAAATGGGACTTACAAAAAAATGCTTAAATTAAATTTCTTGGAATAATCTTCCCTGACCGCCATCAATTAAAAAGTTTGATCCAGCACAAAAGGATGCATGTTTTGAACATAAAAAAGAAACAAAATTTGAAATTTCATCTACTTTTCCAAATCTTTTAATTGCTAATCTTTCTTTTAGATAATTTTTTACATGATCAGGATCTGAAATAGATTTGTTTTCCCAATAACCACCCTTTGTCATTATAGCACCAGGCATTACTGAAGACATAATAACGTTATGCTGAGATACATATCTACCAACTGATCGAACGTACGCATTAAGTGCAGCTTTTGAAGCACAGTAAGATGGAGGGCCTTGGTTTTCTAATGCAGAAATCGATGATATGTGAACTATCCTACCAAACTTATTCTTGATCATTTTTTTTAATAAGTACTTATTTAGATCTACAGCTAGAAATAAGTTAAGATCAAAAACTTTCCTCCACTTATCAGCCTCACTCAACGGATCTGTTATACCTAAATTGCCCCCAACATTATTTACAGCAATAGAAGGATATAATTTGTTTTTTTTTAAAAAATCAATTATTTGTTTATAGCTGTGTTTTTTCTCTAAATTACAAGAAAATATAAAGTTATTTTTTTTATTTATTCTGTCTAAATCTATTTTTAAGCTTTTTAAATTAGATTTTGTTCTACTAATACAAATTAATAATACACCCTCTTTTGCTAGTTTTTTAGCAATATCTCGGCCAATGCCTCTACCTGAACCTGTTATAATAGCAACTTTATTTTTTAAATCTAAATCCATTTTAGCTTTTCCATAATAGGTTATTTTTTTGTGAGACTAAAATAGAACCATGACTGTAATGGAATGGCATATCATTTATATTTATCAACTTAGACCAACCTAAGTTTTGAGAAAATATATTTAGTTTTAATTTCTTGATAATTGTTTCGTATATTATTTCAGAAGCTAACTTATTATGAACCTCAATATATGTATCTGGAAAATTTTTAGTATTTTTAAAATTAAAATTTTTAAAGATATCTAACTCGGAACCCTCAATATCCATCTTAATCAAATTATATTTTTTTTTTAGAAGCGTATCAAAGGATAATGTATCTACTTTTATAACAGAAACAGATCCATAAACATTTTCCTTTGAGCCTGCTATATGACTTCCTGTATTATTTTCATCTAATCTATTAAATGATATTTGTCCTTCTTTAAAATAAACAGCTTTATTGTATGATTCATAATCTTTTAAGTCATTCAATTTAATATATTCATTTAAGATTTGAAATGTTTGTGGATCTGGCTCAAAAAAATCTACATTTTTTTGATTGTATTTTGAAAAAATTATTCCATGGAATCCTAAACAAGCACCAATATCAGCAAATTTATCATAAATATTTTTTGAAAAGGTATAATAAGAAGTAAATATTAATTCATTCAAATTGAAGAAATCTTTAGAGGAAATTTGTCCTAGTTTTTTATATGGGAAATGAATGTTTATTTTCTTTTCATTTTTAGTAATAGTAAATGTGGCTAATTTTTTTTTAAAAAATAAATCCTCTGAAATTTCTTGAATATAACTTGATAATAAATCGAATTTACTTGAATTGGGTATGTGTGCTGAAAGATCTTTTGATATATCTTTTAATAATTCTGTAATATCAATTAGTTTCATTTTTATTTAATTAAATTTTTTACTTTTTTTACTATGTTATTCACATTAAACCCTGCACTACTTGCTAATTCTTTATAAGTTCCATATTTATGGATGAAATCAGTTATGGCTAGATGATCAGACCTAAATTTAATTTCAGAGAGCTCTTTTAAACAATCTTCAAATAAACCTCCTTTATTTGACAATTCTTCGATACAAATTAATTTGTTTGTCTTTTTTACACTTATAATAAGATTTTTCATATCGACATTGTTAATTTGATTGAAATAAATAATTTCAGTATTTATAGAGTCTTTTTCAAGTTTATCAGATGCCGTCAATACTAAATCCAAGCTGTGTCCAAGAACAACTATTGTGACGTCTTTGCCTTTTTTAACAACAAAGCCATTTCTTAAAAAGGGTTTTTTATTCTGAAATTCAGATAATCTAAAGTAATTAATATTTTTTTTTTGATAATTATTTAATATCATTTTATAAAGTTCATTACTATTTCCAGGAATGAATATTTTTGATCTTTTGAAATGCTTAAGATTAGCAACATCTTCGTAACAATGATGACTACATCCTAATTTTGAATAATCAAAAGAACTTCCAACAGATACTAGATTGATGTTAAGATTTTGATAACCAAAGTCTAATTTAATTTGTTCATAAGATCTTTGAATGAGAAAAGGTGCAATAGTATGCACAAAAGGTATAAGACCAACTTTACAGAGACCTGCTGCAAGATTAACAATTGATGGTTCACAAATACCAATATTGTAATACCTACTTGGAAAAATTTTTCTAAAATTTTTGAATAACCCATGACTTATATCAGCCACTATGACAATAACTCTCTCATCTTTTTTTGCTATTTCAATCATTGTTTCACTAAAAACTTCTCTCATTGATTTAGAAAAAAACTTACTCATATTTATTTTTATTCTATTGTTTTAAGGATATTATGGTATTCATTTTCATTTGGGATTTTGTGGTGCCAAGTACCATGGCCCTCTATTAATTTTGAACCCTTACCCTTAATTGTGTCTGCAATTATAACAGTTGGTTTTTTTCCATTATAATTTAAAAATTTGTCAAAATTTTTTTTAAAAGAAATAGTTGAGTGGCCATTCATATTAATTACTCTCCAGCCAAATGCTTTCCATTTATCTTTTAAATTTTCTATAGGCATAAGTTGTGACGCGGATTTATTCCAATCAACTATTGCACAAATATTATTAAGCTTATTATTTGAGGCTATATTTGCAGACTCCCAAACTGTCCCTTCATGGCACTCTCCATCCCCTACCAAAACATAGACCTTACTTTGTATTTTTTTAATTTTCAGTCCTAAAGCAGTTCCTATTGCAGTAGGAAACCCATGTCCAAGTGAGCCTGTGCTAGCTTCAACAAATTTTAATTTAGTCATATCTGGATGACCACCTAATTTACTATTTAAATTACCATAACTTGAAAGATCACTATTAGTTAATAATTTATACTTATTTAAAACCACAAACAAAGCAACAGATGCGTGTCCTTTGCTTAAATAAAAAAAATCTCTATCTGGCTTATACGGGTTACTTTTTGAATAATTGATTACATTAGCGTAAAGATAGTCAAGAATGTCAACAATAGAGAAAGAGCTTGGGATGTGGCCCTCTTTTGCTCTTTTAACAACTTCTAATATTTTTTTTCTTAAGTCTTTATTCATAATTTTTAAAATGGACCCATATAATAGTCTACAGGTTTATCATGAATATGATTATTTTGATTAACTTTATATCGTTTTTCGATTTTTAATGTATCTAAAGTCTTATTGATCACCGATATATAATTATTATAAAAATATTTAGTCATGAAGCTTGATGTAGGTTCAGGAAAATCAGGCATAGCTAATATCTGAGGTTTATGCTCAAAATCTAATTTAGATAATTTAGCAAGAAGGTTACTTGAAAAGCTACCAGTAATATAACTAGTATCAACTAATAATAAATTTTTAGTCTTTTTTATAGAGTCGATTAATATTTTTTCTTTTATGGGACTTAAACAAACTAAGTCTATGATTTCTACATCTACTTTAAATTCCTTTTTAAGTATTTTAGAAGCCTTTAATACCTCAATAGTCATATATGAATAACATATAATTGTAATATTTTTCCCAGATGAAATTTTTCGATGATAAGGCAAGCTTTTAATTGAAGGTTTAAATTTTTTTTTTGTTTCACTAAAATGTAACCATCTATTTTCTATAAAAATTACTGGGTTCTTATCAAAAATAGAGCTTAGTAATAATGTTGGTAAATCATCGATTAAAGAAGGCATGACAACTTTTAAACCTGGTATATGTGTAAAAAGTGCCTGTAAGTTTTGTGAGTGAGTTGGTCCCTGACCCCAACCCCTTCCAGTTATCATTCTTATGGTTATGGGTATATTTATTTGGCCCCCATATAAATAATGCCATTTTGCTGCATTATTTATTATTTGATCTAAACTGAGAAGAGCGAAATCTAATCTTTGATGATTCAAAATAGGGATTGTTCCAAGCATACTTGCTCCTATTGACATTCCGGTTAAGCTATTTTCAGATGCTGGTGCATCAAATACTCTTGCACTACCAAATTTTTTTTCTAGATTTAGAGTTGTACCAAAAACACCCTTAGGGTCAGTAACTCCTAAACCAAAACAAATAACATTTTTATTCATACTCATCGATAATGAAATTGTTCTATTTATAAAATTTGCAAAATTATTTTTCATTTAAATAAATTTAAAAATGCATCTGAAGGATTTGGTTTAGCTGATTTATCTGCAAAATAAAAAGCTTTATCTATCTTATATTTATTATTTTCTCTAATTTTTTTTATTAGCTTTGAGTTACTATTTTTACTTTTTAAAATAAATTTTTCTAAATTTCTAATAAGGTCTATATTTTTCCATTTTTTAAAATCTTTTTTATTTCTATATCCTAAATGGTCATCATTGTATGGGCCACAATGTTCTACATTTCTGTAACAATCAATTTCTAAGTAACATGGAAGTCGTTTTTTTTTAACAAAATTATATGCATTTTTGATTTTGATATACATATCATCAAAATTTTTACCTCTACTATAAAATGTTTTCATACCTAAGTTAGATAATATTTTATTATAAGATGCATTCTTTGGCTGACGTTGGTCAATTGAAGTGTATACTGAATAATAGTTATTCTCACAAAAGAATAGGACAGGTAGTTCTTTTACAATAGCTAAATTTACAGACTCAATAAAGGTACCCTCTTCTCTTGCACCCTCACCAAAATAACAAATAGAAATATTTTTAGAACCTTTTAATTTTATATTTAATCCCATACCAATTGAAAGAGGAATACTACTTCCTACTATTGCAGATGTACCCATGAAGCCTTTTTTAATATCTATTAAGTGCATCGAACCTCCATACCCCTTTGAACAACCAGTCTTTTTCCCATAAATCTCTGCTATCATTTTATCTAAATTACCTCCTTTACTTAAATAATGTGCATGACATCTATGGGTGCTTATGCATTTATCTTTTTTTTCAGTGAATAAGGATAAAATTGAAGGGGCTATTTCTTGTCCAATTGACAAGTGCACAGGGCATCTCATCTTTTGCTCGGAATATTTTTTAGATATGGTTTCCTCTACCATTCTGATTAATAGAGACTTTTCATAAATCTTTAAAATATTTTTATTTGATATCAAGGTATAAACCAGTAATAGTCTCCTGTGTAACTATTTTCTTTAAAAAAAATTTTCCACTCTGGCACAGAAAAAATAGTCTTTGCTGTAAGATTCCAAGCATACATCCGATCTTTTTCCTCCTCATTTCTATATGCATCTACTGTCAAAAATGAAAATTTTTTTGAAACTCTTTGAATTTCTTTTATAGCTTGGGAGCATTTAGTTAATTCTAAATTGTGGATAGTATTAATTGATATTACTAAATCAAAACTATTATCTTGATATGGTAATTCACTAGCACATCCAACAGTTAATTTATTTTTTAAATTATCTATAGAATTATTAATGGCATACTCAGATATATCAATTCCTTTAAGATACAGATTAGAATTTAATTTGGAAAAATCGTAAAGCATATAACCTTTTGCACATCCTACATCTAAAATAGATGACCCATCAGAAAGATTATAATAATCATAGATATCCTTAACAACTTGAGACCAAAATCTGGGATTATAGGTAAAACCCCCATAACCATGTTTTCTATCACCATCAAAGAAATCTTTATCAAACCTCCTTGCAATTTCCCTATCATGTTCAGTTTTTGAACTGACCCTTTCATTTAAGTTTCTATTAGATTTTGGATAGTTTTTAAGAAGATCTATTTCTTTCCCAGTCATTTACATAACACTTTCATGTTGCTTTAATTAATAACTTAATCATAGAAATTTCCAAACATTTTAATATTCTCATAATTTGTAATTTTATCTATTTCTTCAATTAATTTGTTATAATAAATTTTTTTTTTATAATTTGTATTTATTGAATTATATAAAAAAAGTAATTGATCTATAGTTCTTAGGCCAAAAATAACTTTATATATATCTTTATTTGATAAAGTAAAATTTATAGCAATATCAGTAATTGATATATTATTATCTTTTGCAAATAAGGTTAATAAATTGAATAATAGTTTAAATATTTTTGAGTTTTTATCATTATCTATGTTTGAACTTTTTAATCTTCTAAAACTATTTTCTGGATTATTTCTGAATAATCCTCTGGCTAGAACACCATAAACAAGAATTTTTGAAAATTTGGATAATTCGATATTTTGACGATTAACCAGATTATAGTGAACTTGGTTAGAGAAAATATATTTTAATAAATTTTTTTTTTTTAAATTTATTAGATGGCTCTTATTAAAATTTGATACACCATAGTTTAAAATTTTACCCTCAATTTTTAAATTTTCTAATGTACCAAATATTTCATCTACTGGAGTAATTTCATCATAGTTATGTAACTGATAGATATCTATGTAATCAGTATTCAATCTTTTCAAAGAATGATTCAATTTTTTAACTATATTTTCTTTGTTATAAAGTCCATTAGCTTCATTTATAGTTTTAGTTCCTGCCTTAGTAAAAATTTTAATTTTTGACCTTGGAATTTTTTTTAATATGTCGCCAATGTACTCTTCAGAAATACCATTTCCATAAGAGTCTGATGTATCAATTGAATTAATTCCCAGTTCCAAACTCTTATTTATTAATTTGTGAGAATTATTTTTTTTCAAAAAAGAAAAAATATTCCCTCCTAATACACATTTATTGTAAATATTAATCATTAAAATTTAAGAAGTGAGTCTAACTGTTCAGATATTGAAGAACCGCCATCTATAATTATTTTTTCACCATTTATAAAATCAGCTTTTCCTGAAATAA
>MDSZ01079390.1_pt1 | contig 10798 bp, 13 predicted proteins | sample 811201 | NCBI WGS metagenome assembly MDSZ01 (sample SAMN05326647, study PRJNA326480) | marine metagenome | isolation source: seawater | place: Indian Ocean: North | collected 2010
ACAAATCGAAGTTCTTTTCGGATGGGTAGCATCGATGTTCTCTTTAGCTCTACAAATTTCTGTCGATGCAGCTGGTTTTGTCTTCGGTCCATTGTCCAATATCAGTTCAATGAATCAAGTTTTTGAAGGACAAGGCTTCGTATTCGCCTTTATGGCATTACCCAGCATACTCTTTTTTTCCGCACTTTCTTCCTTGCTCTATTATTTTGGCATTTTGCAATTTATCGTGCGAATGATGGCTTGGGTGATGAGTCGAGTAATGAAATTGTCGGGTTCGGAAAGTTTAGCAGCGGCTGCAAATGTTTTCGTTGGACAAACAGAAGCACCTCTTTTGGTAAAACCTTATGTTCCCAAAATGACTAAATCCGAAATTCTTGCTTTAATGGTTGGAGGTATGGCAACTATTGCTGGTTCAGTTTTTGCCATATACATGGGAATGCTGGGGGGGGCGGATGAAGCTTCTAAGCTGGCTTTTGGGAAATTTCTACTTTGTGCTTCCGCGATGAATGCCCCTGCAGCTTTATTAATTGCCAAGATATTAATTCCTGAAGAAGAAAAAGTAAGCAAGGACCTAACTGTGTCCAAGCAATCGATCGGAAGAAATCCAATTGATGCTTTAGCAAATGGCACCACTCAAGGGTTGCAGTTAGCCCTGAATGTCGGAGCAATGCTCATTGCCTTTTATGCGGTAATTATGTTGGTAAATCACATTCTTGGTTGGCTGGGTTCTTTTTCTCCGTTGGGGGATAGCTCGATTAATCAACATTTATATGAGTTGAGCAATACCCGTTTCGACTCACTTAGCTTGGAAGCGATATTTGGCTTCTTGTTCGCACCTTTAGCGTGGTTAATTGGCGTGGGAGGAGAAGAAGTTTTGGCCGTTGGGCAACTGATCGGTACAAAAACTTTTGCGACTGAATTTTTCGCTTACATGGAGTTGTCAAATATGCAAGCCGAAGGTCTTTCTCGGAGGACTGTTTTTCTCTCAACATTCGCTCTTTGTGGTTTTGCAAATTTCATGTCAATCGGAATTCAAATCGGAGGTATTGGGGCACTGGCTCCAGATAAAAGGTCACAATTGGCAACCTTGGGTTTAAAATCCTTGTTGGGTGGAACTTTGGCCAGTTTGCTCTCCGCAACTATCGCAGGATTCTTTTTTCAATGATTTCGAAGCCTGCTTTGTTCTTGGATATCCTGGTTTGTCCTTTGACTTAGTGTATACAAAATGTGCATTTAAATGACTCACGAAAACATTGAAATCCCGAACACTCTCCCGGCTATGACTCTTCGTGGAGTTGTACTTTTTCCAAGTGCAATGATGCCTCTTCGGATATTTGAGCCACGTTATCGAGAGATGCTCAATGATGTACTTTCTCAAGATCGGATGTTTGCTATTGTGAGAGAAAGAGAAGATGTTTCGGCTGAGGAGGTTGAACTGGAATTGCCTTATTCCGTTGCAACTGCTGGCTTGGTAAGAATTTCCAAGAAGCACGATGACGGAACCTCCTTTGTTTTGTTGCAGGGTTTGCACCGCGTGCGTGTTCGGTCAATTTTGCAGGAAGAACCCTACCGCTTGCTGGATATTGAGCCTCTTAAAACGGAGGTCGAGGATTCCATCTCCGGTACTCGTGCTGAATTGATGTCATCCCTCGAGCAAAATGTGAAACTGGATGGCTTGGTTACAGGTGAAATTCTTGAAATGCTCAATCCTCTGGAAGACACTGCTGTTTTGGTGGATCTAGCGGCTCACCATGTTTGCAGAGATACCAACTTAAAGCAAAAGATGTTAGAAGAGGATTCACTGGCAGAACGCATCCGTATCCTTCTAAATTTTCTTCAGTCGGAAAACGAAAAGCTCGCCTATTTAAGGGAATCCTTTGGCGAGAAATCAGAGGATGGAATCGACATTAACTAATTTTCGAACCATTCTTAGATCATGTCAGTACCTCTTTCAGACGAACAAAAAGCCAAACGAGTCAATCATTTCAAGCGAATCATCAAATATCGCTCTTGGTTTGGTTGGCTGTTTTCAATCGTCGGGGCTGTTCTTTTTGGGGTTGGGGTTAAACAGAATCAGGACCCAATGGTAATGTTAAATGGTTTTCTTTTTTTTGGCTACGGGTGCTTTATGGTGTGGCAAGCAAAAAGGGCAAAGGAGAAATTGGAAGCGAACTCTTTATAAGTCCTACCTTATTCCATCCATTCCTGAGGGTGAAGGAGATTTGGATCCGGCGAATCGGACTCCGCAAAATAAATTGCCATCCGTAAGTAGGGAAGAATCCAATCTGGTGAATCCGGCTTGGATTTTTTGATCTCTTCAAAAATAGTATCTGGAGCTCTACCATCTAATTCGTACAATTCTTTTATACCAATATCAATCAAATCACGTGCAACTCTTACATCCATTCTGGGGATTCTCATCATGGGAGATGCCAATGCTTCCTTATCGACTTTTTTCTTCTTTTTTTCACCAATTTCTATTTTTGGCTTATTACTGAAAAAAGCATCCAATGGAATAATGTCTTCGATTGCCATTTTGTGCTATCAAGTCTGCATTTTATCGAAAGGCAAATTTAAAACTTATTTTTGTGTTTTGCCTAATCGAATTATCATTGATGAAATTTTCGAAATGAGAACTTTTGTAAAGATTTAGTGCGGGCTAAAGGTTTGCGAAATTTTAATACTGGTTGAAAACAGCATATTTAGTTATCAATTAAAAATGCGATTAAAACAGGGGCAGATATGGGTAAAAGGGGATAGTCATTATCGAATTACTGAATGGTCTAGGTTATTCATCAGATATAAACTTTCATATTCTGTAAATGGTGTGGAGGAGGAGACAACAAAGCTTAGCAAAAAGGAATTTTGTCGATTGATCAAAGGAGCAAAACTTTTAGCAGAGGATCAAAAATGATTTTTACTCTTTTTGCTCGACCTTAAAGCGGTTAGCTTTTCTTCATACTAAAATGTCAGTTTCAATTGGAACACCCTTTACCTCCACTGCAAAAAAGGTTCTCCTTTGCGGGTCTGGAGAACTAGGAAAAGAAGTTGTTATCGAATTACAACGATATGGAGCAGAAGTAATTGCATTAGATGCTTATCCAAACGCACCAGCAATGCAGGTTGCGGATCGCTCGCATGTGGTATCAATGTTAGATGGTGAAGCCCTCCGGAGAGTGATCGAGCTCGAAGAACCGGACCTTGTCGTTCCTGAGGTTGAAGCGATTGCTACTGATGTGCTGGCGGAACTTGAAAAGGCAGGTAATTGTACGGTTATTCCGACCGCAAGAGCCACCCAGTTAACCATGAATCGAGAAGGTATTCGATGTCTGGCAGCTGAAGAATTGAAATTGAAAACCTCACCATTTCTATTTGCTGAGACAGAAAAAGAATTTTTTCAGGTAGTTGAGGAAATTGGAATACCATGCGTGGTAAAGCCGATCATGAGTTCTTCAGGAAAAGGGCAAAGTATCATCCGAAAAAAGGATGAGATAGAAGATGCCTGGGAATACGCACAACAGGGAGGCAGAGCTGGAAAGGGGAAAGTAATTGTAGAAGGCTTAGTCAATTTTGACTATGAAATTACCCAACTTACAGTTCGGCATGCAGGAGGAACTTCATTTTGCGAGCCAATTGGACATCTTCAAGTGTCCGGTGACTATCGTGAATCTTGGCAACCTCAACCCATGTCGGAAATTGCAATGCTAGAGTCAAAGAGGTATGCCAAAGAGATTACAGAAGCTCTGGGAGGTTGGGGAGTTTTTGGGGTCGAACTTTTTATTTGTGGAGACGAGGTATTATTCAGCGAAGTTTCCCCCCGTCCGCACGATACAGGAATGGTAACCATGATTTCTCAAGATCTCTCACAATTTGCCCTGCACGCAAGGGCGATTCTTGGTTTGCCAATTCCAACGATTCATAATTTTGGACCATCTGCTTCCAGTGTGATCTTGGTTGAAGGAGAATCAAAAAACCTCAGTTTCGGTAATTTGAATCATGCCCTAAGCGAACCAGATACCCAGCTTCGGTTATTCGGAAAACCAGAAGTAAAGGGTCACCGAAGGATGGGAGTGGGACTTGGGCGGGGGAATTCCATCAAAGAGGCTCGCCAAAAAGCAAAATTCGTCAGCGAAAAAGTTTCAATTTCCTTATAAAAAAGAGAATTATGCCAGAAATAGATGATCTTAAAAAAAAGCTGGAAGAATTTAGAGATGAAAGAGATTGGCAACAATTTCACGACCCGAAAAATTTGGCTCTGGCATTGTCCATTGAAGCGGCTGAATTAAATGAATTATTCTTATGGAAAAAGGGGCAGGAAATTGACTTGATTGATCGGGAAAAACTTAAGGAAGAAATTGCAGATGTTTTTGCTTATGCCATCTTACTCGCTGGAAGTTATGGATTCGATGTCTCTGAAATTGTGAGCCAGAAAATTAAAAAAAATGCCCAGAAGTATCCGGTCGAAGAATTTCGTGGAAGTGCCAAGAAATATACTGAATTAAATGAAATTCGGGACAAAAGTTAGCAGATGTTGATTACCTTGCTCCCAACAATCCGATCATGCAAACAGCGTTGATCTTTGCCGAAAATGAAAAGTATATTCACAAGGGCGAGAATCCAACCGACAATTGGTATCTGAGCGGCTAAGTTAAAGAGAAAATATCTCAGAAAGTATAACTTTCCTATGCCGAGCAGATCATCGTTTTGATTTACAATTCTGATCTTCAGAAGAATTTTTCCGATCGTTTGACCTCGAGCATGCAGAAAATATCCTTGTACAAGGAGAAAGATTAGCTGCCCTGTAATAAATAATTTTACTTTCTGTTCCATGCCAATCGGTTCAATGGTTTCATTCTCTGAAATTTCAATTAATCCAAGAGGTCGAGCAACTAGTAGAACCAGAGGGAGAAAAATGAAGATGTCAACGATAACGGCAGACAACCGCTTACCACGACTGGCTAGTTCATTCTTATCCGAAGCTGGATTTATTTCTTTTTCGCTCATATTTAAAAAAAATAAAGTTTTGAGCTTTGTGTACAACTAAAACACAAAGTCTTTTGGGTTTATTAAATAAAGTGGCAATTATTTGCGTTTGAATTAGCATTACCTAATGTCTTTTGATTCACTCGGTTTGAGATCTGAAATTCTTAATGCAATTACGGAAACGGGTTATTCTGAACCGACACCCATACAAAATACGGCGATCCCGTATATACTTAATGGAATCGATTTAACCGGTATCGCCCAGACTGGAACTGGCAAAACCGCGGCATTCACTTTGCCAATGTTGGAGAAATTATGCCTTGGGCATGGGTTAAAGACTCGCCGAACTCGTGCTCTGGTGTTGTCCCCAACTAGGGAGTTAGTTGTTCAGATTGAAGAAAATGTAAGTACATACGCGAAATATTTACCACTGGAAGTGGCGACGGTTTTTGGCGGGGTAGGGGAAAAACCACAGAAAAAAGCTCTTCGTGATGGGGTTGAGTTGATCGTTGCAACACCCGGTCGTTTGATGGATTTGATGGGGCAAGGATGTGCGAATTTTTCTGAATGTGAGTTTTTCGTATTGGATGAAGCTGACCGTATGCTGGACATGGGCTTTTTACCCAATGTCAGAAAAATTGTCTCTTCACTTCCTAAGCGTAGGCAGACCCTGTTGTTCTCCGCCACACTTTCCAAGGAAATCGAAAAATTAACCAGAGAATTTCAAAATAGACCAAAATTGGTTGAAATTGGCAGAAGATCGAATCCTGCAGATACCGTGGAGCAATTCTTGTATGAGGTTACCAAGGCACAAAAAATTGCTTTATTAAAACACTTGCTTGGAAACAATGAACTTTATTCGGTTCTGGTGTTTACCCGTACCAAATATGGTGCAGACCGCGTAGCGAAGCAATTAGGGAAGTCAGGAGTCTCAACTGGTGCGATTCACTCGAATCGTACGCAAAATCAAAGAACACGAGCACTAAATGATTTTAAAAATGGAAAAATTCGAGTACTGGTTGCCACTGACATTGCTGCTCGGGGTATTGATGTCGATGGTATCACCCATGTGGTGAATTTCGATTTCCCACCCACTTCCGAGGATTATATTCATCGAATAGGTCGAACGGGTCGGGCAAAGTCTGAAGGTGTCGCGATTAGCTTTATTACCGGTGAGGATGTGAAGACCCTTCGGAATTTGGAACGTTTCATGAAGAAATCCATTGTTCGACGAAGAGCGAAAGGCTTTACCGCTAACCAAGCATCATTTGTAGTGGCTGAGAGAGGAAATCAAAAAAAATCCTCGATTCGTTCCGGTTCAGCTTTTGGCAAAAGACCTGAAAAGAACGGCTTAAAATCTTTCCAGAAAAGAAGAAGGGGGAAAAGAAATTAGCAACACCCGGATTCTGGAGAACAAAAAGAGGTCTGACTTCCAGCATCAGTTACTGTTTCACTAATCCCGCATTTTTCTTTGGCCAAGCAGTCGGTCTTGAGAGAGATAAGCAAAAAACGACCATTTAAATAGGATAGTCCATATCTGCCAATCGTATCGGACTGGTACTCTACTTCCACATCCAAGTCGGGTAGAGAAAGTTCTGATTCAGCTGAAGCGAAAATCTCCATAGCCTTTTGGCAAGACAAGCGGTGGTCAAGGTCATCTGCTATCCAAAGTTGACAGTTGATTTTTGATTCCTCACGAAACATTCCTCCGCAATCAATGAACTTTTTAGTCACAACGCCAACCTCTGTAAGATGGAAGTGAGGAGGGATGTAAGAACCGTTTGGAAGAACAAAAGTAAGATGGTTTGACTTTGATAAAAAGGATTTAAATTCGGAAAGTTTCATCTTTAAGACTTTATATTTAGATATTGAGATCGGCAAGATTAGCTTTGTATCATTTATTGCGGAGGTAGCTTACGGATTGAACATTTTTTGTTTTTAATTAGTGTTATCTCAATTCGTTAGCTTTAAGCACCGCAAAATTATTGCTTCTAAAATCTTATGAAAATCCTATTTCGTACTCCCATCACCATCACTTTTTTTATTGCGATTGCCTTTTCTTATGTTTGTGGAAAGTCGGAAGAGGTTGAACATTCAAAAATGTCCACTCTGGAGGTTAAAGAAGTAGAACCAAAGCTTTCCAAGTCTTTAAAACCTATTACTTCGTCAGTTTCGAAAGCCAAAGTAGAACAGAAAAAACCCAAGCCTGCACCGGCGAAGTCCTCCACTTTGGTAAAGCAAAAAAAAGACACTCATTCCAGAGTTGATTCAAGCAAATCAGCGGAACAGAAAAAGTCTGAAGCACAAAAACTAAAACCTGAACCAAAAAAAAATTCTGATGTTACCAAAATAAAACAAGCAACTAAGCCTCTTGTTGAGGAGGCAAAAAATTCTGAGCAGAAAGCGTCCGATAAGATTGAAAAAATAGAGCCTGCTGGAGAGAGTCCTCAGGATAATTCAGTTGTTGCACAGGTAAACGGACAACCCATTAGCACTTATGCATTTGAGAAACTATTGATAGAACAATTACAAAGCGGAGTTCCGGATAGTGTCGAATTGCGTAAAACTGTTAGAGATGAACTGGTTATCCAGACTTTATTGAGTCAGCTGGCAATGGAAGAAGGGGTGGATCAGTTTAAGGATGTTGAACTTGCCTTTGAATCTGCTCGTCGAACCATTCTTTCGAACGCATGGCGTCAAAACTGGGCCAAGGAGAATCCAGTTGAAGAGCAGGAAATAAGGGCTGAATACAATGCTACGATTAAGAGACTTGGAACCACCGAATATCAACTTAGGCAGGTAGTGGTAGCTGATGAAACTGCAGCTGCTCTTATTTTGGATCAACTAGGGGATGGTAAGGAATTGGGAGATTTGGCTTATAGATATACCATCGAAAACGGTGGGAAAAAAAGTAGAGGTTTACTCCCTTGGGTGAGTCCTAGTTTGCTTTTGCCTCCGATTGGTCAATTGATATCCAATTTAAAAGTGGGAGAGTTATTACCCAATCCAGTACGCACAAGAGCAGGTTGGCATGTGGTGAAATTAGAAGGGGCCCGGCCATTAAAGCCACCTTCTATTGATCAGTTGCGGGCTCAGATTAGTCGAAACATACAGACCAAAAGAATGACTCAAAGCATTCAAAAGCTCTTGGATGCGGCAAAAATCAATTTCTAAAGGAAATTTTACTCAAACTTATAAGACGGTGTGCATGGAGTCCAATGCTTGCATGATTCCACTTTAATTGAATCCATTTTTGAATGCATATTTAGGGCATAATCGAGATTTTTTTTGGAACTTCGCTCCAACAGACAGTTCAAGTCGACATAATTGGAGCCATATTTTTTCTGAAAAAGGTGAAGGGATTGATTTGAGTAAGGCACATTTTTCTGCTTCAGCCATCTTCTGAGCTTTTCTACCCCTTTGTCGGTTTGAAAGAAGCGTTTTTTGCTTAACGGAAAGAGAATTTGATACCAGATTGGATTGATGTGCGAAGCGATTGCCAAAGATATTCCTTTGCCCCTTGCATGCTTGAAGGAAAGCAATTGCCTTGGAGAAATAATTTCATCAATCAATAGTAATTCATTTTGATTAATTAGGGAAAATTTGATGGGTCGATGCATGGTCCAAATCCATCGCTTCTGAATATCTTGAAAATATGGATGACTTTGTTCGAGATAGCTGAGGTAGGAACTTTTACCGGAACCGCTCGTACCCCAGAAAATAATCATTTCAACTCCCTGAAACTTTTCATTTTTCAAACCTAGAAAATCGTCAAAAATTGGAATTTTGGAAACTTTATTCATGCCGAGTAAAAGTCCTTTTTTTCAAGTCTTAGGTTGTTACCAATCAGTTCCTGGTCAATGAAGTCATCAACCAGCAACTGAACCTCCCAAACCAAGTCTAAGCCATGAACTTCTCCTACCATCTGAGGAGGATATAATGCTTGAAACATTGGCTTAAAGGATACGCTTTCCGGGAAATAAGAGTCGACTGACCTACCTTTTTCAATCATTGGTATCTTTTTAGAAAATAATAATACGGCTCGGTTTGGATTCCTGAAACTGATCGTTCTCCGGTTGCTTCCGGAACCACGAACATATTGCCCGCATTCCATATTGCAGGCCACCACCCGAAGTGTAGCGTCGTACAAGTTCACCCTGCTCACACCCGTAACCATATCACCCACTAAAACTTCAGATTCACGGTTAATTTTGACTCGTTTGAAATTGAGTTTGAAGTGAAGCGACATATACTTTCGGAGTTCTTTTTTTACTCCAAGCCATGAGAGAACAAGTACACCAAAACTGATTCCCAATGCATTAAGAAGCGGACTCTGTGAATCACCATCGCTGTCAACATGACTGTAAAACCAAGTCCATTGTTCGGGTGACATTTGATCATGATATCCGACAAATGCATTGGCTCCGGCAATTGAAAAGCCAATTACAATTCGTAAAACAGTGCTGATTTGATCACTCGGAGAAAGGGCTGCAAAATTTTTGAAGAAATTAAAAGCATCTTTGGGGTCGATCAATTGTTGGGCATTATTTTTTACTTTTGCTCGATGGGGCAGCGGATCCGGAAGGGCACTACAAATACTTGCATGATATTTGGAACTGAAGGCTAAAAATTGCCTGAAAGATACCTCAGCCCTAGTCTCAATCTTAACTTTTGCTCCATCATATGGATAACCACCGGCTGTGCTTCGTAGGCGATTTGCTGGAATAATAAACAATCGACCACTGGAAGAAGCGGTGAAGGATTCGCTGAACAGTTTGATTTCCTTATGAACCGGTCTTTTATCTTTTACCGTACACTTTCTCGTGATCGAGAAGGTGCCTTGCTTACCGATTAATTTACTGCTTTCAAAGGAAACTTGTACTCTAAGCGAACCATCTGGTTGTTTCTCTGCCTCGAATACTACATCCTTGGAACCGCTTTTAGCCATAAAAGAATAATGGCATTAAACGATTAGATGGAGCAAGGAAAGAAACAGAAATAAATTTGGAAAAAAGAAGTAAATGAAGCTTCAAAAAACATCGTCTTCGACACCATCATCGTACTCGTCATAGGTATCAAATGAGGAACTGTCCGGAGTGATGGCATTGTCTGATGTTCCATCCACATCGACTTTGTAGCCGCTAATTGAGGTGAACCATTTGGTAACGCCATCTTTCCCCTGCCATTCCCGGCCATTGATTCGTGCTTCAATGGTGACTTTGTCGCCCACCTCCAAATCCTTACTTTTTTGAATACTGTCCTTGATGAATTCAACCGGTATTGGATTATCCCACCTACCGTCGCCAGTTTCCACTACCACTTGGTGTTTTTTGAAACCATTTGCACCATATTCGCGGATCTCATCCACAAACTTTACCTCACCCTTTATTGTAACTTCATTCATATCTCCGTATCCATAATGTCCCGTTAAAAAATGGAATAGATGATCATTAAGATTGGACTCGAGCAATCCTTATTTGACGAAAATGTGACCAAGTTAACAAATTCAATAAAATAGGAACAAAGAAGCCCCTAGTCGGTGTCACTTAATAATTATAGAAAGTCGGTATAGAGGACATTTTCCATGTCCTTGGCTGCGGCAACTAACTGAGCGTTCAAATCAACCTGATCCTTGGTCCGGTGAAAAATTCCCATTGCAGAAGGAATATCTAGTCCCTCCCCAACTTCAATCGACTGTTCCAGACCCACGACCCGGTTCTGTAATTCACCGATTTCACTCATTATTCTCTGCTGTTCTGCTGCATTTTGACCTCTTGCTTGGGTAAGGGTATCAAGAAAGCCAACCAATTCCGCT
>MDSZ01095086.1_pt1 | contig 10797 bp, 9 predicted proteins | sample 811201 | NCBI WGS metagenome assembly MDSZ01 (sample SAMN05326647, study PRJNA326480) | marine metagenome | isolation source: seawater | place: Indian Ocean: North | collected 2010
ATCGAAAGAAATGCATATGGTCGGCAAAATGAATCTTTTGAAGCCTATGTTGGTATTGAAGATATGGAAAAGGAAAGAGTCTGTTTTATTAGAGCTCCAAAAATTACTAAGGTTGGAGAAAATGTATCAATTATTTCAAAATTAAATAATGATATTGTTGGTGTAAGCCAAGAAAATATTGTTGCTTATACATTTCACCCTGAACTTTCACCTAGCCCAAATTATTTAACTTGGTTAAAAAATTTCATTTACACAGGAGTTAATGATGTCAGGTCACTCTAAATGGTCAACCATCAAAAGAAAAAAAGGTGCTAATGATGCAAAAAGAGGAAAATTATTTGCAAAACTAATTAGAGGTATAGAAGTTGCAGCTAAAACTGGTGGCATTGATCCTAATGCTAATGCTTCGCTAGCTCATGCTATCCAAAAAGCTAAGTCTAACTCAGTGCCTAACACAAATATAGAGAATGCATTAAAAAGAATAAGTGGTAGTAATGAATTAACTAATATTCAAGAAGTTTATTACGAAGGCTATGGTCCAGCAGGAATTGCTTTTTATGTTTATTGTTTAACAGATAATAAAAACAGAACATCATCTGACGTAAAATCTACTTTTTCAAAAAATAATGGAAATATAGGTAACCCAGGAAGTGTTAGCTATCTATTCGAACGAAGAGGTATTTTTGAAGTCAAAGGTGATATCGACGAAATATATTTGTTTGGGCTAAAAAATGATTGTTTAGAAATCAATGAACAAATAGATAATCTAATCCTCGAAGTAGACCCAAATGAGTATTTATCAATAAAAAATAAATTAACTAAAGAATCATTTGAAATAGTAAATTCTGATATACCATTTTTACCAAAAGTTAGTCAAATTATTACAGAAGAAGAGTTTCAAAAGGTATCAAATTTAATTGAATTATTAGAGGACTTAGATGATGTACAAGAAGTATATACAAATTTTGATATTGCAGATAAAGAATTAGAAACACTTCTAGAATAAAATAAATATGGTAAATAAGGCAAAAAAACAGGGAACAACTTACGAAACTAACATTGTTAATAGATTAAATAAGAATGACAATTTTAAGGCCCAGAGATTAGCAGAAGGCGGATCTTTAGATAAAGGAGATATAGAGCTGATTATTGATAATGAAGTTACTTACTACTTAGAAGCTAAATCTAGACAAAATCTAAATTTACATCAAGCATTAGAAAAGGCAATAGAAAAATCTAACTCTACAAATACTGTATTATTTTGGAAAAAATTAAAACGTAAAAAAGGTAATAGTAAGAGGTCAACAGATGGTTTACCCGAAGTCGTTTCTATGTCTTATGAATTGTTTGTGAAGTTGTTAAAAGATATTGAGTAATAAACTTTCTATAGATGATATAGATTACGAATTAGATCCTAACAAGATTAAGCAATTTCCCTATAAAAATAGAGAAGATGCGAAAATTCTCAATGTGCACAATAAGCAAATTATTTCTTTTAATTCTTTAATTAAATTTCTTCCTAAAAATGCAACTTTAGTATTTAATAGCTCAACCGTGCAAAAAGTTAGGCTTGATATGAAAATTCAAGGAACTGAAGGAAAAGTTCAACTATTAATTACAAATATAGAGTCTGATTACATATTTACTGCTTTATTAAAAAGTAACTCAAAAAATCTTATTGGAAAAAAGTTATATATTGAGAAAATTGTTTGTAAAGTTATTAGCAAAAAAAAAGATGAGTATACGATTAAGATATCTGATTATAAGGTCAGTTTTTTAATTGACCAATATGGAAGAATCCCTTTGCCCCCATATATCAATGACGATCCCGTAAAATACGAGAAATATCATACAGATTTTTCCAATGGCGGGTTTTCTATAGCTGCTCCAACAGCTGGTCTTCATTTTACAAATAAACTCATCAATTCTTTAAGTAAAGAAGGAGTAATATCAAGATATATTAATTTAGATGTAGGTTTAGGAACATTTAAGCCTATATCAACACCTGATATCTCTAAGCATAAAATACATACAGAAAAATATAGCGTATCCGATGATGTCTATAAAAACTTAATTAAAGATAAAGAAAACTATAGAAAAATTATATGCGTGGGGACTACAACTCTGAGAACTATAGAAACTATTTTCTCTAGCGATGAACCAGAATTAAATGGAGAAACAGATTTATTTATCAAGAGAGGCTACGAATATAAGTTTGCAGATGGATTGATTACTAATTTCCATGCCCCAAAAAGTTCTCTGTTAGCAATAATTGATTCACTATTGCAAGATTCATGGAGAGAAGTATATGAATATGCATTAAATTCTAACTTACAATTTTTGAGTTTCGGTGATGCAATGTATATTGAATTAGATAAATGCAAAATTTAAATTTTACGATAGAAGCTAGAGACTCCAATGCCAGAGCTGGAACTATGCTTATAAATGGCAATAAAATAACTACACCCACGTTTATGCCAGTTGCTACAAGAGGTGCTATTAAAGGATTGCCAATGAACTTAATGAGAGACATTGATAACGATATTATTTTATGCAATACTTATCACCTTCTTTTGAAACCTGGCAGTAAGGTGATTGAAAATTTGGGTGGAATACATAAATATATAGATTGGAACAACTTCATACTTACAGATTCCGGAGGTTTTCAAGCTTGGTCTCTTGGCGCACATCAAACAGATGAAGGAATTCACTTCAAATCTATTTATGATGGTAGTAATTTTTTAATGACGCCTGAAATATCTATTAAAACTCAAGAAGAGATCGGAAGTAATATCGCAATGGTTCTAGATTCTCTAGTATCAATGGATTCATCATATGATGCACTAGATAACTCTATTAATAGAACTTATGAATGGAGTAGTATTGCAAAAAATGTTCATTCAAATAATATGCAATCATTATTTGGAATTATTCAAGGAGGCATTAGTTTAGAGCATAGAGAAAAATCAATTAACAACATTACTGGGATTTCCTTTGATGGTTACGCTATAGGCGGTTTATCTGTTGGCGAAGATATCTCTGACAGAATTAAAGTTGTTGATTTATGTGTCTCATTAATTAAAGAAATAAAACCCATATATGTGATGGGACTGGGCGATATAAGTGGAATGCTTGATTTAATAGAATTAGGTGTAGACATGTTTGATTGTGTCTGGCCAACAAGGCTTGCTAGACATGGAAAAATAATAGATGGAGCCAATTATCTAAATATTAAAAACGAAAAGTATAAAAATGACCCTAATCCACTAACAGACAATTGTAATTGCATTACTTGTCTTTCATACAGCCGTAGTTACATTAACCATTTATTTAAGAATGAGGAAACTAGTTCTTGGCCTTACCTTGTTTATCATAACCTTTACCAGACAAAAGAAATAATTGATAATGCAAGAGAGGCCATATTGTTAGGGACTTTTAAGCAGTATAAAGAAAATTTAAAATATGCAAATAAAATTAAATCATCAGAAGATTAATATTCTAATTTGATATGAACTTATTTCTGAAAACATTTGTGGTTCCCCTAATATTTGTTGGTATATATGGACTCGTTTATTTTAATAACATAACACCTAAACTAGGACTTGACCTTCAAGGTGGTATTTCTGTCTTATTAACCGCTGATGATAATTCTGATGAAGATTTAATTAATCAAGCAGTAGAAATAATGAGATCAAGAATAGAAGACTTCGGAGATGTCCAAGAACCTGAGATCTCTGTTACTGGATCTAAGAGTGTTCTCGTACAACTACCTGGTCTTACTGATCAAGAAAAAGCTATCAATGCTGTTGGTACCACAGGCTTGCTAACTTTTAGACCTGTATTAGAGTCTTCACTAGAATTAGGATATTCACCGGCCTTCATACTTACTCCCGATCCAAATAATGAAGGAGAGATTATCACTACAGTACCGGAAGGAGTAAGCGAATTTACAGGAATTTCTATAATTGACGACATTTCCTCTACTAGTTATTTACTTTCAGACGATGATAGTTTTCCCATCATCTATAAAGTTGGACCAGCTGAATTAACTGGAGCAGATATTGAGAATGCTAAAGCTGTAGTTCCTGAAAATGAGTGGATAGTTCAATTAACATTCAAAGACTCTTCTTCTAACAAGTTTACTAATTTAACAAAAGATTTAGCTAAAGAAAATGGAGAAAGAAGAAAATTAGCAATCGTTTTAGATGGCAAAGTTGTATCGGCACCTTCTATTGCGTATGACGTTAATCCCAATGAAGGAATAACAGGCGGTACTGCAGCTATCACTGTAGGCAATACTGATTCCGGGGAAGCGGCCAATAGCCTAGCTGTATTATTAAGATATGGTGCACTTCCAGTATCATTTGAACGCTCATCAATACAGAAAGTTTCAGCAACACTCGGAGAGAATACATTAAGCATTGGATTAACAGCTGGTTTGATAGGAATTGTAATTGTATTAATGTATCTACTTTTTTATTACAGGGTTTTAGGTATCTTTACTATTTTTGGATTAGGTACATTCGGTCTTGCATTCTACTCTGTTCTTTCTTTATTAAGCGAGTATCAAGGATTTACTTTAACTTTAGCGGGTGTCGCAGGGATTATAGTATCTATTGGTTTAGCTGCAGACTCCTATATAGTTACCTTTGAAAAACTAAAAGATGAGCTTAAAATTGGAAGATCTTATGAATATTCAGCTGATAAAGCTGGTAAAGAAGCATGGAAAACAATCTTAATTGCAGACTTCGTATCTTTATCTGCTGCAACATTGTTATTTATATTAGCTATAGGCCCTATTAAGGGTTTCGCAATATCTTTGGGTATTGCCACAATAATTGATCTTATATACACACGTTTGTATACAAGAAATGCTCTATCTTTAGCTATTAAAATTACAAATAATTCAAGGCTATTGTTTCCAATAAAAGAAGGGGAGTTTGAAAATGTTTAATATTTCAAAGTTAGTTATTGGTAATACTTCTATTAACTTTCACAGCTTCTCGAGGAGGCTCTTAAAGCTATACATAATTGAAATATTTATTTTTCTTATAGTTATAATTTTGGCCATTACTAATGTGATAGGATTTAACTTAAGCATTGACTTCACTGGCGGAACTCTATATGAAGTAGAGAACATCAACTCAAAAAATTCTGAAGTTATATCTAAATTTTCTAATGAATTACAGTTGTCTGTAACAAGATATGAATCAATAAACGACGGTGATTATTACCGTTTCCGAACCGTAGAAGGCTCTATAGAAGATGAGAATATTGTATTAGCTCAGATTAGTAATTTTTTCGGCACGCCTAAATCTGAAATAGACTTTCAAAGAGTAGGTCCAACATTTGGTACTGAGATATCTAATCAGGGCATAAGAGCCTTACTAATCTTTATTTCTTTCATTGCTACGATTATTAGTTTTAGGTACCAATTTAAGTTTGCACTTATAGCTATTCTTGCATTAATTCACGATTTGTTGATGTGTGTATCTATTTACATACTTATCGGTATTGAGGTTACACCTGCAACTATTATCGCCATACTTACTGTCTTAGGATATTCTCTTTACGATACAGTAGTTATATTTGATAAGATTAAAGATAACTCTGCAAAAATTAAAGAATCTAAGATCTCATCTTCTGTTATGAATTTAACATTTAATGAAGTTCTCATGAGAAGTATCAATACATCCATAACCTCAATAATCCCGGTAGCATCGCTAATATTAGTTGGTAATTACCTTGGTTTACAAGGAGCACTTACTGATTTTGCTATACCACTACTTATTGGAATGTTATCTGGAACATATAGTTCAATATTCGTAACAGCTCCCTTTATTTCTAAACTTTTAACTAACAAATAATAAAAGTAAACTGTTTATATGGTTCTAAAAATAAGTAATCCAGATGACATATTTGATGACATAGTTGACAATATGCAAGGGTTTGATATTGATGTATTAAAGTCAGCTTACGCTTTTGCTAAGAATGCACATAAGGACCAAACTAGGGCCAGCGGAGATCCATATATTACTCATCCACTATTTGTAGCTAAATATTTATCGGAAATTGGTATGGATAACGAGACAATCATATCTGCATTACTACATGATGTTGTCGAAGATACAAACATTAAGTTATCTAAGATTAAAAAAGAATTTGGTAAAGAAGTTGCTCTTATTGTTGATGGAGTAACGAAGTTAGACAAAATTAACTACTCATCAACAGAGGAAGCTCAAGCTGAATCAATCAGGAAAATGGTAATCGCCATGTCGAAAGACGTTCGAGTATTAATTTTGAAATTAGCAGACCGTTTACATAATATACAAACAATTGACCCACTTCCTGAATGGAAACAAAACAAAATTGCAGCGGAGACTTTATATGTATACTCACCTTTAGCTCATAGGCTTGGATTACAGAGCATAAAACACACACTAGAAGATATATCTTTTTCAATTTTATTTCCAGAGCAAGATAAAGAAATTGCCGAACAAATAAAAAGAGCTAATCCTGGTAGAAATAAACAGATCACAAATACTGTAACAATTCTAAAAAATTTGTTATCAGATAATTCTATATCCGCACTAGTAACAGGACGACCTAAACATAATTATTCAATCTACAAAAAAATTATAAACAATGGTTTAAGTTTTACAGAAATTAATGATTTGATTGGTATAAGAATAATATGTTCAGATGTAAAAGATTGCTACACAGTTTTAGGGTTAATACATGCAAACTTTCAACCAGTTCAAGGACGATTCAAAGATTTTATATCAATGCCAAAGTTCAATCTCTATCAAAGTTTGCATACTACTGTTCTTTCTTCGAGCGGTAAAAAGATGGAGATTCAGATACGCACTCATGAGATGCACAGTAGAGCAGAACACGGAGTAGCAGCACATTGGATATACAAAGATAACGTAAGTAACGATAAAAAATGGAAAGATGAGCTTAAAAAAATTAATACAGACAATCCAGATCCCTCAGAATTTCTTAAACATATCAAGATGGATCTATACGAAGATGAGGTTTTTACCTTAACTCCTAATGGAGACATTATCACTTTACCAACTGGTTCTACACCAATAGATTTTGCATATGCAGTTCATACTGTTATCGGTGAACAACTTTCGGGAGCAAAAGTAAATGGGAAAATGGTTAACCTAAGTACTATGTTGAAATCTGGTGATACAGTAGAAATACTAACTACTAAAGATAAAAACAAAGGACCCAGTATAGATTGGATAGCTATTGCAAAAACATCTCGTGCTAAAGCTAAAATCAGACAATGGTTCCTAAAACAAAATAAGAGTCAGGACATACAAAAAGGGAAAGCGACAGTTAACGAATGGTTTGATGAAAATATTGACAACAATCTACTTAAAGATAAAGAGAAGTATCTTAACGAATTGATCAAAGATCTTAATTTACAAACTCCAGATAATATATATATTGGAATAACTACAGGAAAATATAGCATTGAAAATATTGGTAATAAACTATTAAAAATTATTTACCCAGAAGAAATTCTAGAGAAGGAAGATTTACTCTCTACAAAATCACCGATTTCTCAAAATACTAACACAGTATTAGTTGAAGGTTATGACGATGTAAAAGTTAGGATGGCCAAATGTTGCGTTCCCGTACCAGGTGACGATATAGTTGGTTTCGTAACAATCTCTAATGGAATTGCAATACATGTTTCTGATTGTCTTAACGTACAAATTAATCCAAATAAAGGGGAACGTATAGTTGACGTATCTTGGTCTCTTAGCAATATAACTGGAATCATTGTGTGGATTGAAATTGAGGCAATAGACAGACCTTATTTATTAAGGGATGCAACAATTGCTATTTCTGATAACGGGGGGAATATATTAATTGCTAGATCAACTACAAATTCAAAACGGATTGTTACTTTAATATTCCAAGTAGAGATTAGTGACGGTTCCCAGGTAGATAAAATAGTAAACGATTCTAAGTTAATTGATAATGTGTTTGATGCAAAGAGAATATTTCCAGGTGAAAATGTATGAGTAATATATATAGATTTGAAAGCTTTACTACTTCTAATTGTTACGTAATTACACCAAACAAAAATAGTAATATTTGTTATGTTGTAGATTTACCACCTGACTTTAATAATGTACTTGATTATATAAAAACTAAAAATTTTACTATAGGAGCTGTATTTTTAACCCATGGTCATTACGACCATTCACTCGGTCTAAACATATATAATGATGGCAATGTATTTATGAATCTAGATGATGAATTCTTAGCTAGGAATCCTGCCGAACAACTTAAAAGTTTTATGATCAATGATGATATATCGCTTGAAAAACATGAAGGAATTCTTAATAACATAGATAATTATAAAGATGAAAAGTTACTAGTCTACAAAAATCCAGGACATACAAAAGGAAGCATATCTTTTTTATTTGAAGAGATTGGAACTATTTTCACAGGAGATTTCGTATTTGCTGAAGGTATCGGAAGAACTGATTTATATAGTGGTGATTTAGATCAAATGAAAGAGTCTATAAATAATGTATTTTTGCCACTTAGAGAAGATTATGAAGTTTACCCCGGGCACGGTAAGAGTGACACGGTCAAGAATATTCTCAACTATAATAGCTACTTGAAGGAATTTATTAATGATTGATGGTGTAAGAGGGACTAGAGCTTTAGATGGTGAAACTGCTAAAAAGTATCTTGACATAACTAATACTTTCCATGAGGTAGCTAATCGTTATGGTTTTGAATATATAAAAACGCCAACTTTAGAAAGGAAGGAATTATTCACAACTTCTGTCGGAGAACAAACAGATATAGTTACAAAACAAATGTTTTCATTCAAAGACAAGAAGGACAGAGATCTTGTATTACGTCCAGAAGGGACTGCAGGTGTTGTCAGGCATTATCTAGAAAAGAATTATTCAGATAGAAAACAGTATTACTACATTGAGCAAATGTTTAGATACGAAAGGCCGCAAAAAGGAAGATATAGAGAATTCCATCAAGCAGGAGCTGAAATAATTGGATCTAAAGAAGATAATATTAACGAAATATTCAAAGTTATCCAATTATGTAATGATTTTTTAGAAAATTCAATACCAACCAAAAACTCTTTTACTTTTGAAATCAATTCAATCGGTGAAATTAAGGATAGAAGCAAATATAATTTAGATTTAAAAGAATATTTAGAGAACAATAAAGAAAAGCTATCAGATGATTCAATTGAAAAACTTGATACTAATCCAATCAGGATACTGGATACAAAAAATGATAAGGATATACAGATTGTGGCTGATGGACCGAAATTATCTGATTATATATCTGAAAAATCTAAAAATATATATAATGAGGTAATTCATCTATTAGATAATGCGAAAATCAACTATACAGAAAATCCTTATTTAGTTAGAGGCTTAGATTACTATAACGACTTTACATTTGAAATTTTCCCTAATAATGATAGAGGATCTCAAGATGCTATTGGTGGTGGGGGAGAATATAATAAGTTATCTGAGTTAATTGACAATAAACAATTACAGTCTGTAGGTGTAGCATTTGGAATTGATAGGATTGTAGGGCTATATAACTAATGAAAATTATAGATATATCTTCTTACAACATAGGAGACGAAATAGAGGACCTTAGAGGATGGGTCGATACGGTGAGGCATCATGGAGGTTTGCTTTTTTTTGATTTAAGAGATCATGATTCTACAATTCAAGTGGTTACCGATAACCCCGATGAGTTCTTAAATGTAAAGAATGAATTCTACCTATCGGTTACTGGAATATTAAATAAAAGAGAAGCTGAGAATATTAATAGTTCTAGTAATTTCGGTGAATACGAGATAGATCTAAAATCCTTAACTATTATATCTGAAAGTAAAACTCTACCATTTCAAATTGAAGATACTATCGAAGTCGATGAAGTAATTAGACTTAAATACCGATACCTAGATTTAAGACGCAAAACTATGAGAGCAAAAATGCAATATCGATCTAATACGTTTAAAGCAATACGGGATTATATGAATAGATGTGGAATTAATGAATTAGACACTCCAACTTTAATTAAATCAACACCAGAAGGAGCTAAAGATTTTCTTGTACCCTCTAGAAAATCTCAAGGTAAATTCTATGCCTTACCCCAATCACCTCAGATGTATAAACAACTTTTTATGCTTTCAGGAATGGACAACTATTACCAAATTGCAAAATGTTACAGAGATGAAGATTCAAGAAAGGATCGACAACCCGAATTTACTCAATTAGATTTAGAAATTTCTAACGGTGATCCTAAGACCGTACAAGAAATTATCGAACAAACTGTAAAATACGTTTTGAAAATTGTTTACGATATAGAGTTAAGTGACCCTTTTGTAAAACTAACTTATGATGAATCTATTAACAAATATGGTACTGATAAACCAGATTTAAGAATAACTACTACTATTCAAGATTTTACAGATATTTTTGAAGACACTGAGATATCATTTATATCCGACACAATTAAGAAAGGAAATCCAGTTAAAGGTTTCATTGTAAATAAGATTTTGTCTAGAAGTGAAATTGATGTATTGGATCAAGAAATTAAAGAACTAGGAAGTCCTGGATTAGGTTGGTTTAAGATCGAAGATAATTCAATATCTGGACCTCTTGCAAAAATAATAAATTCTAAGGAGACTGCTAAATTATCAGAATACAAAGATTCCACCATTATATTCCAAGCGGGAGAAGTAAAAAAGATATCACCGATACTTGACTATTTAAG
>MDSZ01192082.1_pt1 | contig 10797 bp, 4 predicted proteins | sample 811201 | NCBI WGS metagenome assembly MDSZ01 (sample SAMN05326647, study PRJNA326480) | marine metagenome | isolation source: seawater | place: Indian Ocean: North | collected 2010
GGATAAATACGATCAAGAACCTTGGATTCATACAGAAAATTTTAGAGATATAATGCCAGGGGCTTTTTTAATTGGTGAATATGATACCAAAAGAGCAGGGCTTGGTGGTTTTATGGTCTGTAAGGATGATCATCCAATTGCTGCTATGTGGCTAGGTTTAACTAATTCACATTGTGCATTACCAACCGCTGCTATATCTGATCCTGATTATAAAGATACAGATAGAAAAAAAGCAATACAACTTTTAGTAAATTTCGTAACTGATTTTGCTAAAGATTTAGGTTTTAAATACTCTTTTGGGTGGGCCCAAGAAGGGTATATGCTCGACTATTATTTAAAAGCGGGCTATAATAAATTTGATAATCCATCTTATGAACTCATAAAAAAATTATAAATGGGACAAAAGAAAAAAAGAAATAGGGCTGCTGGAAGAATAGCTTTAGAAAGCCAAGAAGGACTACTACAAGCACAACAAGAGGCACAAGAACTTTATGATCAAGATATTGCGGCACTTCGAGATGCGGCTAATGTAACAGATTTTTATGCGGGATTAGATTTTTCTGCTATTGATCCTACACAAATGCAATTAGCACAAACAGAAAGAGCGCAATTAGGAACATTAGGACCCGCTGCTCAGATGAGTGCTCAAGGCTATGATGCAATGACAACTGATATTGCTGGTCTTCAAAGAGGGGCAGATTCAGGGCTTAGTAATGTATTTAATAATTTACAAGTTTCTACAGCTGGTGCAGAATTAGCAGCACAAGAAGCAGATCAATCGTTGGCTGCCTCTCAAGAAGCAATGATGATGATGGGAGGCGGTGGTGGAGCTACAGCTTTAGCTTCACAAGCTGCAAAATCTAAAGCTGGCATTGCTGCTGATATTGATAGACAAGTTAAGCAAAATGAAATGATGAGGGCTCAAGGAGAACAAGCTTTACAAAGAGATTTATTAGCACAAAATAATTTAGCTTCTCAATTTGATTTAAATCAAGCTCAAGCTAATGTAGCTGCTCAAAATCAAGCGGCTCAATTTACTGCACAAGCTAAAAACCAAGCTTCTCAATTTAATGCTCAAGCTAAAAATCAATTTGCATTATCTAAATTTGGTGCAGAAAATCAAATGAATCAGTTTAATGCTAATGCTGCTAATAATGCTTTTGCTCAGCAAGCTAATGCTGTAAATAATGCTATTGCTCAAAATGCACAAATGCAAAATCAATTTAACCTCGCTCAAGCAGAGGGGCAAGCCCAAGCAGAATCTAATAGATATGACGCATTATTAGGTATTGCTGAAATTTCTACAGGACAATTAAATGATGCTGATCGAGCAGCTGGTGAAAACCAAGCTGTTATAGATCAAGCTAGAATGTCAGGTATGAATAAAGACGGTAGTTATACTAAAAAATGGTATGAAAAAGCGGCTAATAAAATGGGGAAAGCAATTGGAGGTAGTAAACTTGGTAGATGGGGCTTAGGAGCATTATCAAATGCTATTTTACCTGGTTCTGGAAAATTTGTAAAAGCAGCTGCAAAAGCGGCATCTGGCTAAAATTAATATAGTATAATATGAAAGATTATAATCCTAAAAAAGTACATAGCCAATTAAACGCTGAACAGCAGGCTATTAAAGATTTTCGTATCGCTGAATATCAAAGAAAATATGGTATAAAATCCGAAGATAAAGTAAACCAAGATACCCCTAATCCTCAAGGCGTATTTCAAGTACAATTACAAGCGCTTGCTAGACGATTAGTTGAAAACGCAAGTAACCTTACTAATAAAAAGAAAAAAGGAGAGATAGATAATCACAAATTTGCTGCTAACATGGCTGTAATTGAAAGGGGCGTTAATGAACTTGGTGCTTTTTCTAAAGCTGCACAAGAAGCTATGGATAACTATAATGAGAACTTAAAAAATGGCACTTTATCTTATGGAATGGACCAATACGATGAAGGTGTTTTACAAGGTCTTAATCAAGGTACAGTGGAATTACAAGTAGATGAAGAAGGGCGAGTATTATTAGGGGGTAAAGCTCATAACCCTTTAAGAGGAGATTTTGATGTAAATATATACGACGTAAATAATATTCCTGCTCCCGTTCCAAAAATTAAACCTATTAATTTACTTTTAGATCCAGTAGCTAAAGAATTAGGTGTAGATGAAAATGGTAATCCTTTATTAAGGGTAGATAAATATGGAAATAAAATATACGATAGTGGGCCTTATGAGTCGCATGCTAAAGAAGTTTTAGATTTTTCACAAAATGCTTTAGAAACTTTAGGCACTAATGGTGTAAGGTCTTATTTAGCTGATCATATGCAACTTCCTCAATCTCAAGTAAAAGAGATGATAGAAGATACAGCTTATACAGACCCCGATGGTACCGAATGGGATAATAGGGGAACTGCTGAAGCATTTGCAAGTATAGCAGAATATATTGGTAATAAATACAATAGACAACAAAGACCTCATCCTGATACAATAGCTAAAATGGCTAAATTAAAAGCAAATAGAATAGCCCAACAAAAAGGTATTAGGCCAGAAGAGGTTTCTTTTAATGAGGCCCTTGGTATAAAAGCTAACCCTATGCAACCCCCTCAGGTTGCTGAAGCAGAATCAATCCAATCAACTATTCCTATTCAAGTAAAACCTAAAGAAAAAAATGAATTAGGTAATCCATTAGATGTAATTGCTGAAACCAGTGTAGTTGAAGAGACTCCACTTACATATAAAGGGAAAAATAATAAAGCACTTGAATTAATCAAAAAATATTCTAAATGACTCTAGAAACAATTGTAAATAATATGATATCGGCTGGAGAGCCAGAATCTAATATTGCAATGGTTATAAAAGCTTTTAAAAAAATAAATAAAAACAAAAAAAGTCCATTAAAGCAAACTGAAGAAGAATGCCCAGAGGGTTTTGAAAAAAATGATGCTGGAGAATGTGCTAAAATTGAAAAAAAATATGGGCGTTCTATAGAGGAGCGCGGGGAAAGATCGGTTAGTTCTGCTGAAGTTGAAGCTATGAAGGCTTATGAAAAAGAACAACGCGAAAAACAAGCTCAAGAAGATGCTAAAAGACAAGAATATATTGAAAGCGAAGAAACTAATTTAGAAGAATATCCTGAAGACCCGGAGGTAGAGGTTGAAGATGAGGTTATAGTAGAAGCTCCTTCTAGAGAAACAGAAGATAAATCTGTTTATGGCGAAGAGGGTGATAATGGGGCTGATAGAGTAATTAAGGAAATAGAACAAAGCGTAACTAAACCTACTACACAAAGAAAACTAGTAGCATATAGTTCTACTGGAATGCCAATTTATGAAACAGTAGAAATTGCTGAAGAAGACCAAGAATATAATCCAGTTGATATAGCTAACGCTTATAATTTAGGAGATGAAGCTAACAAAGATCAATCTACTGGAGAATTAATAGTAGAAGCTTATAAAAAAGATCCTGTATTAAATACTTTTATGTCGAAAGTATTAGATGGATCTCAAGATATTGTAGATAAAGAAAAAATAAAAATTTTTGAAAAGTATAATATTAATGTAGATAGGCAAAACCAAATAATTGAAGATTATAGAAATAACAATATAGTAGAATATAATAAGAACATTGGGGATATTGTTAATAAATATAATTTAGGCGAATGGAAAGATGGGACTTTATTCATTGCAGAGGGAGCAACTAATGACCCTGATTGGCTGGCTAGACAACAAGCTGCTGAACAAGAAATTAATAATTATATTAAAAATTTTGAAGCAATTGCTATAGGGCAAGACCTAGAGTTAATCAGTGATTTTAATAAAGCAAATTCAGACTTCCAAGATTTTCAAATTGATTTAGTTGATAAAGCATCAAAAAGTTCTAAAGTTTATAAAGACAGAGTTAAGGACATTCAAGAAACTATATTAGGAAAAGTAGAAGAGGTTAATGAAGATTACTTACAAGCAATTTATGGAAGTGAAGGATGGAGAGAGCTTACTAAATCAATAAAAGAAGTTATACCTCAGCAATGGACTGATGCAGGTGTCTTATTTGATTTTGATAATATCCAAGAGCTAGAAGAAGAAATAGAAAAAGTTAAGTCTTTAAAGCCGCTTTATTCAGAAGGGCATAAAAAATATGATCCTGAAGTTTTTCAATATATTAATAGAGGGGGTGGTGCTATTCTTATTGGTCCCGGACATAAATACAAAACTAAAGAAGAGCTTATTGCTAAATTGCAAAAAGAGCAAGGAGAAGAATACAAAGAGGGAATTGAAAAGATGGTTAAAAGCCAAAAATTCCAAAACAACATTGATAAATTTAAGAAAATTGAATTTTTTGATCAAGACGGGATTACTTTTAACGATGTTGTTGGCTCTACTCTAGAACAAGTACCTCAAATGATTGCAGCTCTAGTAACATTAGGTGGGCATACTTTTATGGCGGAAGCGGGTGCTATTGCAAAAGAATCCTTAAATAACCAAGCAGCTTTAGAGTGGGCTAACGCGACTGGGGAAGATCCTAAAAATTTTTATAATTTACCATTAGAAGAGAGAGCTGCTTATATGTATGAGTTAGTTAAAAATGGCGGCGGAGAACTTGATAAAGCATTTGAAGGAGGTTTAATTAATGCTGGTATAGATATGGTTGGTAACTTTGTAGTTCTAGGCGGAGTAAAAGTGCCTTTGGATGTAGTTAGAAAAAGTTGGAAAATGTTTTTTAACCAAAATCTTAGAAAAATAGGTGGTCAAACTTTACGAGGTGCATGGAAAACAGCTTTCCCTTTAGCTAGTGAAGTTGCAGCTGAAACAACTCAAGAAATAGTATCTGCAATACAAGGAGATGCTGCTTTAGAAAGCTATTTATTAAAGACGCCTTCTGAGTGGGATGCAGATTTTAAAGAGGTAACATCACCTGATGGTAAAAAACGTATAATTGCAGATAAAACTACTTTATTTGATAAATTTTTAGCAACTGTTTCTGATCCTCAAATGCAAAAAGATTTAAAGGAAGTTGCTGCAAAAACTTTGTTTTCTACAGGAGGAATTTTATCTGTAGGTAGGTTAGGGACAACTTCTTTTGATCAATTTTTAAAAACTACTATTCCATATATGGAAAGTGGGGTTATAGCTGTTGATAAATATGAAAGTGTAGTAAAAGCAGCTTATGATGCTAAAGTTCAAAAAATTAGGGAAAATACAAAATTAACTGAAGCCCAAAAAAGAACCAAAATTCAAGAGGCGAGTACTGTTGCGTTGGAAAAAATGGCTGCTATTAAAAAAGCTAATGAGCTTATAAGCAATAATGCATTAAGAGGTCTAGATGCTAATAAAAAATATGAGGTTATAAAAGCTTTAGTTAGGCAAGATCAACAAAAAGTTAAATTAGAAGGTTTAGAAGAACGAGCTAAAATTTATGAAGACCAAAACAAAGATATTCCTATTACTCTTCAAAACCAAATAAAGGCTACTCAAAATCAAATAAACAAAAGTCAAGAAAAAGTATATTTGCAAAGAGGCTTGCAATTAATGGAGGAAGATGCAACAAGGACTGCAGATTTAATAAATAATAGTAAAGTTAAAAGTCTTAAAAATAAAAAAGTTAGTCTGGTAAACACTAAAAAACAAGCCGAAACAATAATTAATAAAAAGAAAGAAGAAATTCAAAATAGTGACTTAAGCAATGAAGATAAGGCTATACAGCTTGCAAAATTAGAAGATGATAATATTACAGGTCTTTTAGATGGCAAAGTAAATGCTGTGGTGGTGGATAATGAAGCAATAATTGTTAAAGATAACATTGTAAAAAATACTAAGTTAGAAGATCTATCTCCTACTAATGCTATTAACCATGAAGTAAACCACTTTGTTTACCAAAATGCAACTAAAGAAGAATTAAAAGCTATTCAAAAAGAGGTAACAAAAGAGATTAAAGAGAGTAAAGATCCTGTTATGCAAGAAGCTTTAGCTTATGCTAACAAAAAAATAGCTCTAACCTATGCTAAAGATATTAAAAAAGATAAAAGCGGAAGAGTGGAAGGTTTAGAATTCATAGCTGCTTTATCTGATGGCATGCGTCATCATAAAATTAAAGATCTAAGCTTAGAAAATCAATCTTTATTTGGTAAGATAGCTAATGTTTTAAATGGGCAATTAAATGAAACTACTCAAGGCGAAATAAAATTTGATTTTGATGCTAAAAATGCATTTGAATTTATTAAGCAATTTAATAATGTTAGAAGTGATAAAGTAGATTATTCTATATTAGACACTAAAATAGATGTAGAAGATAAACCAACATTAGCTTCTAAAACTGTATTAGAAAGTATTAATGAATTGGTTCCATCGTCAGTTGAAACTAAAGAGGATTTTCAAAAACCTAAAGTATTTAATAAAGTTTATGAGTCTTTAAAAAATCCAGATGGAGCTATAAATAACTATATAAGAAGTAGAGCGGAAAGTAAAGAAGAAGGTGACAAAATTATTGATAATGTTACTGACCGTTTAATCAAATTCGATCCTAATGCTAAAAGAGCAGATGGATCTCCTGTCGGTATAGAAGGGTTAGGAGAATTTATTTTTGCTAATACTAGATTTGGCAAATTAGGTGCTAAAAGAGATTTATTTAAAGAGGGTGAAAAAAGAAAAAGAGAAAAAAGTATTGATGATAAAGATAAACAAATATTAGATACTACTCAACCTGCTTTTGATATTGAAGGAGCTGTTTTAAAAGAATTAGGATTATCTAAAAAGTTTAATAAGGATGCTGAAAAAGCAATGCCTTTGGCTATTATAGCAGCAGAAAAAGAAATTGCTGCAAAGCAGAAAGCGGTGGGCAAAGATCTTACTCAAAAACAAAGGCAAGCAGCTGTAAGCAGAGGGGTAACTAAAATTTTAAAAAGAGATATTGAAAAACCTTTAAAAGCTGCCCTTAAAAAAAATAAAAATATATCGAAAGATTATATCAATAAAAAATGGAAAAGTGTTGCTGAGGCTTTTGTAGCGGGAAAAAATATAAATATGATTCGTACGAGTCCAGAAACAAAGGCTTTATTAAAAAAATGGCAAGATGGTAATATAACTAAAGAAGAGGTATTAAACTATTTTAATGATCCTAATGTAGCTGCTAATACTTTATCAGATAGAAGAAATGTGGCTTTAGTAAACGCTATAATGGCTGAATTTAAAACAGAAGCTATAAAAGATTACAAAAAACAATATCCTGATCAAGTAACTCAATTTGAACAAGATAATAAAGTAGTTTTAGCAAGTAAAGCTTTAAATACTGAACTTAGTAAATTATTTGATTATACAGAGTATAGCCCAAATAGTGGGGATATAATAACCTCTGGTCCAAATAAAGGAATACATGAAAATGCTGTACAATATATTACTGATATTAAAGAAATTGTAGGATTAAATGAATTTCCACCAGGTTTACTCAATAAAAGCCACTTTCAATTAAGAAAAATGTTTCCTAAAAAGGATGGCAAAAGACACCCTTCTTATGATTACATTTCTAAAGAATTAGATAAGATTGATTTTGGAAAGCATGATGGCCGTTACTCTAAAACTAAGCCGGGTGACCTTATAGACGGATTAAATACTTTTGGTAATTTAGAAAAATTTAATAAAAGTAAAAATAAAAACTTTTGGGTAGATTATAATAAAAGAAATGGCGAGATGTTCAATGATGGATGGAACGCTATAAATAATATTTTATCTAAAAATAAAGAGCTTGGCTCTGCTATTTATTGGATGCTAAACACCGCTACTGGAGAAAGAAATCATTTTCATCCTTTAGGGGCAGAAGTTATTTCTTATAATAAAAACGCTAAAAAAGGTGATAAAATTGAATGGGAACATGCAGTACAAAGTACATTTGCTGCTAAGTTTTTATTAAGTGCAGCATTAGATAATAATGTAAACTTTGAAGATGCTTTAAAAGCTTTAAAAAAGAATTATAAAATTATTGCATTAAGTAAAGCTGAAAATAATTTAATAACAAAAGCTGGATTTAAAGATCTAATGCCAGCAGTAGAAGGTAAACCATTTGATATTTATAAAGATTCTTGGAAAGAGCGTTATTTGCAAACACCTGGCTTAGACCTTACAGATCAAACTTCTTTAATAAATAAGCCTAATCCTTTTAAAGGTAAACCTGTGTTGGCTAGTAAAGTTTTAAGTGATGAGTTTAATAAAATGCTTGAAAGAACCGAGGGGGTAAAATTTGACGCTATATATTCACCTGCTCGAGCAAATAAAATAGGTGTTAAAAAAGGGTTTAAAATATTTGTGCCTTATTCAGCAGAAGATTTTTTAGGTTTAATTTATCCAACATTAGGTAAAGGAAAACAAGGAGATGCGGATTTACAATGGTGGAAAGATAACGTTATGGATCCTTATAATAATGGGATGATGGCCTTTGAAACTGCTAAGCAAGCAGCTATGTTAGATTGGAAAGAATTAAAAAGTAAAATTAAAAATACTCCGGCTAATCTTAGAAAAGATGCGGTAAGGGATTTTAATAATGAAGATGCAGTAAGAGTTTATTTATGGAATGAACAAAATATGTTACCTGATGGGCTAGCTCAAAAAGATGTTACAGCTTTAGTAAAGCATGTAAACAACTCTCCTGAATTAAAGAAGTTTGCGGATGGGCTAAGAACTTTAAACCTTGAAGGTTATCCTGCTCCTAATCCTGGGTGGCAGGCTGGTACTATTACTACAGATTTAGTTAATCATGTTAACACTGTAGTAAGAAGCGAGTATTTGCAACCTTGGCAACAAGCAGTAGATGCTATTTATACACCAGATAACCTTAATAAATTAAAAGCTACTTATGGTAATTCTTATGTTGAGGCTTTAGAAGACTCTTTATATAGAATGAAAACTGGAAGAAATAGACCAGCTGGTAGTAATAGATTAACTAATACTTGGTTAAATTGGGTAAATGATTCTGTTGGTACTATAATGTTTTTTAATCAAAGATCAGCATTATTACAAACTATTTCTTCAATTAATTTTCTTAATTGGACAGATAATAATCCTATAAGTGCGGCTAAAGCATTTGCAAATCAACCTCAATTTTGGAGTGATTTTGTTTATTTATTTAATTCCGACTTTTTAAAACAAAGAAGGTCAGGTTTAAAAACTGATGTTAACGCAGATGATATCGCAAGATCTGCTGCGACGTCACCTAATAAAGCAAGAGCAGCTGCCTCTTATTTACTTAAAATAGGATTTTTGCCTACTCAAATAGCAGATAGTTTTGCTATTGCAATTGGTGGAGCAAGTTTTTATAGAAATAGATTTAATAGTTATAGAAAACAAGGGCTGTCTAAAAAAGAAGCACAAGAAAAAGCATTTGCTGATTTTAGAAATAGTGCACAAGAATCGCAACAATCTTCTGACCCTTCTAAAATTAGCATGCAACAAGCAGGCCCTCTAGGAAGATTAATATTAGCTTTTGCAAACACACCGATTCAGTATACTAGATTAACAAAACGAGCTATTCAAGATCTTAAAAATGGTCGTGGTGATTGGAAAACTAATGTTTCAAAAATAGTATATTATGGTGCAGTTCAAAATATTATATTTACTGCACTACAACAAGCTATGTTTGGTATATTATTTGATGACGAGGATGAAGAAAAAGGTAAAAAAGAAACTGAGTTTAGAAAAGAACAAAAAGAAAAAAGTCTTTTTAATGTAGCTAACAGTACTGCTGATACATTTTTAAGAGGTTCAGGTGTAGGAGGTGCTTTTATTGCAATGTTAAAAAATATGGCTTTAGAGGCTGTAAGACAAAGTGATAAAAGTAGACCCGATTATGAAAGGGTAGCAGATAAATTGTTTAGTTTTTCACCGGTAATAGATTCTAAATTTAGAAAATTACAATCTTCAGGACGGACATTTACATATAAACAAGAATTAAAGAAAATTCAAGAAAAAGGTTTTGCTGTAGACAATCCAGCTTTTATGGCTATTGCTCAAACTATTTCGGCATTTACTAATGTTCCTTTGGATAGGGTGCTTAAAAAAATGAAAAATATAAAAACAGCAACTGAAGAAGAAACAAAACTTTGGCAACAAATAGCCCTTTTAATGGGATATGGTGAATGGGAACTAGGAATTCAAGCTAGAAAAACTGATGAAGCGCGTAAAAAAGCAGAAAAAGAAAAAGCGGAACAAAAGAAATTTAAAAACTTACAAAAAGATATTGATAAAGGAACTAAAAAGAAAAGTCCGGTTAAAGCTTTACAACATGGGGTTTTAGGTAGAGCTAATAGAGATGGCACAATTGAAGTTGCCCCTGGATTATCTCCTAAAAAAAGAGCTGAAGTTATAAGACATGAAAAACTTCATCAAAAAGAAATGAAAAGTGGTAAGTTAGATTATGATGACAGCTTTGTTTACTATGGGAAAAAGAAATTTGAAAGAAAAAATGGCATGATTGCCCATGCTGGTAAATGGAAAAAAGAAGGAGATCATTCATTACCTTGGGAAAAATTTGCACATAAACACGATTAATAACACAAAAATTGCATAATATGAGTGAAGAAAAATATTTTAAAAACACTGAAAAATCTGAAAGGAAAAATCCTTTAGGATCTACAGCTATCAATGACGCTCTAAGCGAACAAAAGGCGACCCGTGAGGACGCTTTAGTAGCTAGTGCTAAAAATATATACGAAAAGGTGGCTCCTCAAAATGACAATAGCCAATTAAATAAATATTTATTTCCTCCGTTTTCGGATGATAAAAAAGGATATGCATAAATGGCAGAATTAAGCGAAGATAC
>MDSZ01220033.1_pt1 | contig 10797 bp, 14 predicted proteins | sample 811201 | NCBI WGS metagenome assembly MDSZ01 (sample SAMN05326647, study PRJNA326480) | marine metagenome | isolation source: seawater | place: Indian Ocean: North | collected 2010
ATCTGTGAAATAAACTCTTCTTTTTCAAGTCTTTTTAAAGAACTAATATAATTATTTCCTTGGTAATTTTGCCCATGACAAGATTTACAATTTTCTATTATAACTTCAACTTGAATATCATTAGCTAACAAAAATAATGGGAGAAAAAAAAATATAATAAAATATTTAGATTTTTTCATAAGGATTCTCTGATTTTTTAAATAATATTTTTATAGGCAATCCAGTAAGATTAAAATAATTTTTAAGATTATTTGAAAGAAACCGTTTATACGAATTACTTATAAATTTTGGGTAATTAGTGAAAATAAAAAATTTAGGTGGTGCAATTTTTACTTGAGTTATGAATTTGAATTTCACTAAATTTCCATTATACATTGGGTGTGGTGTTTTTTTAACGACTAGACCAAGCCATGTATTTAAATTACTAGTTTTAATTCTATTTTTCCATGACTTAAGTTGATTTAATAGTGACTTATTAAAGTTTTCAAAACCTATATTATTTATTGCAGATACAAAACATACAGGGATACCTTTTATCTGAGGGGTTAAATAATAAATATGATCAACAATCTTACTTTTATCAAAGAAAGATTGTGTATCAATTTTATTGACTAAAATTAAGATACATCTATTTTCTTTGAAAACATGTTCAATAATTTTTGAATTTATCTTCTCAAAATAATTATTAATATCTACAACAATTACAACAACTTGCGATAGTCGAATTTTTTTTAATGTCTGCTCAATAGATATTTTATTTACCTTTGAACGACTTTCAATCCCTTTTGAAAATCCTGCTGTATCAAACGCTCTAAATTTGATATTTTTAATATTTATCTCTGATTCAACCGAATCTCTAGTCATGAATGGGATATCACTCGTCTGAGAAACAGTCTTTTTATTAAGTAAATTAAATATTGTAGATTTACCAGTATTAATTCTACCTACAATTGCAACTGACAAATCCTCATTCTCTAATTCAAACTTATGATTCGGTTCAAGAAGGTTGTAAATCTCCCACTTTAGATCATCTATGCCAGAATTATGGGTAGCAGAAACGAAAATTTTTTTTCCGAGACCATCAAGATCATGTACTTTTTTATTTTTTACATCACATTTGTTAAATATTACCAATGTTTTTTTATTTAACTTTCTTGTTATGCCAATTATATTTAAATCCTCAGATGTAAGATTATCTTTTAAATCAAAAACCAATAAAATAATTTGAGCGTGTTCGGCATTCGAGATAGTAAAGTTATTAATTTTTTTTTCAAACTGATTCTTTGATAATATTAAACCTGGAGAATCAATCAATTCTATTTCTTTATCCCAGAGGGCTATTTTTTTTTTTTCTAATATCTCTTGTTAGCCCAGGATGATCGTCAACCAAAGCCATTTTTTTTTTTAATAATCCCATTAAATATAGATGATTTACCAACATTTGGCTTTCCAATAATTATAACTTTATTTGACATTCTAACCTAAAATATAAATTGTCCCTTTCTTAGTTATCAAAAAGACTTCTTCTCCGACTTGAAAAGGACTTCCAATAAATTCTTCATTTAGACTTAGCTTACTAAGTGTTTTACCTGTGAATGGTGATAAGGATAGAATTGTACCAAACGAGTTTGCTATCAAAAGTTTGTTAGAGGTTAAAAGCGGACCAAACCATTTAATTTCATCTCCCTTATAATTAGTTTTTAACTGAACTGACCAAAGTAACTTACCAGTTTGATTATCTAAACAAAGAAGTTTTCCAAAAGTATCGATTATGTATAATGCCTGACCTGAGATTATTACCTGGTTAATTGATGAAATCTTTAATTCCCAAATCGTAGATCCATCATTAAGGTCGTATACTAGGAGCTTATCTGAAAATGTTGGACTATAAACTTTATTATCTGTAATGGATAGTGGTGATTGAATATCATTAAGTGCTGACCTTGAAAAAAAATTACTTGAACCAATATTATCGAACCACTTCAGTGATCCATCATTTTCATCTAAAGCATATATCTCTCCTGATGAATAAGATATTACAACGGTATTATTGATAGCAGCAGGCTTTGATCCCCCAATTATTGATACCTCTTCAAGATTTCCAATATGATTCCAGACAATCTCTCCATTTTTTAAATTTAGACAAAAAGTTTGATTATCATCCGAGACGGCATAGATTTTATTTTTAAAAATAAGTGGTGGACGAGAAAATTGAACTAAAAAGTTTTTCATCCACTTTCTTTCGCCAGTAATTGAATCTATTACGTAAATATTACCTAACCCTGAATTTACAACTAAATAATTTTCAACTAAACTCATTCCACCTAAAAATAACAATTCTTCATTTTTTTCTTGCTTTAAATTAGTTTTCCAATTCAATTTACCAGTTTTGAAGTTTCTAGAAATTATATTGTAGTTTTTATCCGCGTAGAAAATGTTATCTCCAAAACTCAAAGGTGGAACAATAAGGTTTATTTTTTCAAATAAGATATCACCTAAAGGAACTTTTCTTTTTAGCTTTAGATTTTTTTTACTTTTAAAATGAAAAAGATGATTTCTTGAATTTTGAAACTGTTGATTCCAAGAATCGATAGATACTGCTTTATCTATTATTATCTTTTTATTTGCTTTGACTATTATATCATCTTTAAAATCAAAGACATTTTCTCTTTTACCTGGAAGCTTAATCTCTTTTTTCTCAAAAAGAGATGTAACATCGTTAAATGAGCATCCTATTATTAAAAAAAATAAAATGCTAGACATTGCTTTTTTTAAAATCAACTTATTTTTCCTTAAGAAGGTTGATGATATTATTAGCTCTTTGACCTAAATCTCCAGGCTTTGACGGTAATTTTGAAATAATATCAAATGTCTCAAGAGCTTTATCTTTATCATTATTTTTAAGATATATATATCCTTTCAATTCAAGAGCGGACGACTTCCAAATCTCGCTGTTCTCTAGGGGGATTATTTTTTTTAATAAATCGTCTTTAGACTCATTATCAAGCGAATTTAGAACATAAAGTATTGTAGCTATATCTCTAAAAGATTGATCAACAGCATTTTTTTCAAGATCTTTGTAAATACTTAATCCTTCATTAATTTTACCCTGTTCAATTAATATTGAAGCTTTCTTCATTTTAGCCATTGTCACATAACCGTCAGAACCCTTATCAACTATACTGTCCAATGCCAGTAATGATGCATCTAAATCTTCTTCGCTAGCTAAAACAACTGCAGCAGTGAAATCATCACCTAGTTGTTGTCTTTGATTATCAGAATATGTTTGCCAGAAAACAAATCCTGATGTAAACAAAACTATACCAATAGATATACTCAAAACATAGGGGAAAAACTTTTTCCAAAGTTTAAGTCTTTTCTCCTCTTTTAAATCCTCATCTACTTCTCTAATAAATTCATCTGTCATTTTTACCTATTTTTTTTTTCATAATTATCATATAATTTATAAATACTTATATTCTATCAAATTTAAATTTCAATTTTTATATTTATGAGAAATTTTAAAAATGAATCATTTGTAGGCTTTCAAAAAAGAGAGATATACACTATTATGGAATTATACTCAAAAAAAATATCAATTGGAGAGTGGAAGGATTATTCTATTAGCTATAACAACGACTACGCGATTTTCTCAATTCATAGATCAATAAAACAAGGATCTTCATTCCAAATTAAGAAGATTAAAAGGAAAAATACCTATATTTTAACTTATCAAAATATCACTATAGCAGTATCTAGCTCACTTCCAAGTATAGTAAACCATTTAAAAAAACCTGCTTTAAGGATCATTAAGTAATTTTTTTCTTATTCCTGAAGTATAACTTTTATTTTTTCCTTTAAACAGCCTTTGAAAACCCATAACACCGCTAAACCAATAATCAGTATTTCCAGATTCCCACCTAATTTCAAGATTTCCATCTTTAAGTACCCATGTTCCCTTATCTCCATTTCCATAATCGGAAAAAGCAATTCCTTTTTTTTCAATTTTAACAGTATATTCTGATTGCCACTCGTCTGAAGCAACCCACATCCCGATCCATTTTTCACTCGCTAGTATTTTTTGTGAAAAAATAATAAATAAAAAAAGATTTAATAAAAACCTATGCATTTTTCCTTTTTTTAATTAGTTCAAGTACATAAACTTTCTGATTATTAGAGTAACCTGACCAATCGCTTATTTCATCAATAGTTCTAAAACATCCTTCACACATATTAGTGCTAGGATTCATCTGACATTTATCTACACATGGTGACTTAATCATAATTCTAGCTTTATACCGTTAATAACAAATTGAATCGCTAATGCTCCTAATATTAACCCAAAAATTCTTTGTATAATATTCAATATCGTCATATTAAAAAAATTACCAATAATTTTTGAAAAAAAAATAATTATTGATGTTACAAATAATGTCAAGATTATTGGTGAAATTTGTAGATAAAAACTCTGAACAGTATTATTAAAGTTTTCTGAAATCAAGACTGAGAATGTTATAGCTGAGGGACCAGCTACAAGTGGAATAGAAATTGGGAAAACTGCTATACTATCAGTTGAAATTTCATCTGAAAAGTTTGTTGTAAGATTTTCTTTTCTTTTTACTCTTTTCTCTAGTACCATTTCAAATGAAATTATTAATAAAAAAAGGCCCCCAACCACTTGAAAAGATCCTAGTGATATACCCATAAAAACAAGAAAATTATTTCCATAAATACAAAAAAATGTTAATAAAAATGATGTTATTATAAAAACAACAATAGATAACTTTAAAGTTTCTTTAAGACTAAGACTAGTTGTGATGGCCGTAAATATAGGGATTAACGATATGGGATCTATAGCTACAATTGCCTTTAGAAAATTTTGAAAAAAAACATCATGCATCAAGATTATATAGTATCAAATTTTTATAAATTTTTACATCTTAATAACATTAATAAATTTAAAATTGAGTTAAAAAAGCAACTACATAAATTTGATATCAAAGGATCTTTTTTAATTAGTGATGAAGGAGTAAATGCATCTTTCTCCATCCGAACTAAAGAATTTAAAGAAGTTACGAAAAAAATAGATTCTATTTTCAATGAAAAATTTAATTACAAGTTACAATTTTTTAATTCACACGTTTTCTTAAGATTAAAAATAAAAATCAAGAAAGAAATTGTTACCATTGGAAAAAAAATCGTTAAGTCGAAATCAGTATCAGGTCATTATTTATCTCCTGAACAGTGGGAAAACTTAATTAATGATAATGATATAGTTATGATCGATACAAGAAATCATTATGAAAGTAGTATCGGATCCTTTACCAAATCTTTAAAAGTAAATAGTAAAAATTTCAGAGAATTCCCGAATTGGTTTGATAAAAATAAAAATAAATTTAAAGATAAAAAGATTGCAATGTTTTGTACCGGAGGAATTAGATGCGAGAAAGCAACAAATTATGCTATCAAATCTGGTTTTAAAGATGTCTATCAATTAGAGGGTGGAATTATAAATTATCTTGAGAAAACAAAAAATAATAAAAAATTGTGGGTGGGTGAATGCTTTGTATTTGACGAAAGGGTATCGGTAAATAAAGAGTTGAAAAAAGGTGATTATGATCAGTGTTTTGCCTGCAGATATCCCGTGACAAAACAAGAGAAACTATCTACTTTATATGTAGAAGGTGTTTCGTGTCCAAAATGCTTTAATATTAAGAGTGATCGTCAAAAAAAAAAATATAAAGAAAGACAAAAACAAATCATAATTGCAAAAATAAAAGGATTAAAACATCTTGGAGGCTAATCCAAACCAACTTTTGGGATAGAATATTTTTTCATTTTTTCTATTAAAGTCGTTCTATTTATTTTCAATGACTTAGCTGCTTTAGTTACTGAACCGTTTGTTTTCTTTAAAGAACTTTCAATAAGAATAAATTCAACTTCACTCAGATGTCTTCGTAGATCTATTTTATCTAAAATATCAAACCACTTTTTATAATGACTTGGATGAGGAATTGCTGATTTAGTTTCGCTATCTTCTTCTGAATTTTCTGGAACTTCAGTAAGGTTTGTTGTCATTTCCCATAGAGTATCCTTTTCTTCGTTACTATCTGGAACGTTTACTCTTATTAAGTTTTCTCTTATATTTTTTGCAGAAATAATTTTATCTGGAAAGATAATGCTGGCTCTCTCAATTACATTCCTTAACTCTCTAATATTTCCAGGCCAAATATATTCCTTTAAAGCAACCAGAGATGAATCATCAAATGTTGGAATTTTAGAACCAGAATTCTTTATTTCGGAGAGAATATGATCAAGAAGTTCTGGGATATCATTTTTTCTTTCAGATAAAGTTGGTATTTCTATTGGAAAAACATTTATCCTATAGAAAAGATCAGCTCTAAAAGATCCTTCATCAATTTTCTTTTCAATATTCTGGTGAGTTGCACAAACTAACCTCAAGTCTAGTTCTATCTCTTCTTTTCCACCAACTCTTTGAATTGTTTTTGTTTCAATTGCTCTTAATAGTTTAGCTTGAAGTGGCATTGGCATGTCACCAATTTCATCAAGAAATAAAGTACCTTCATTTGAAATTTCAAACCTACCTTCTTTTTTAGAGTCAGCTCCAGTAAAAGACCCTTTTTCATGACCAAATAGTTCAGATTCTAATAATTCAGAAGGTATTGCAGCACAATTAACGTTAACTAACTTACCTTTTCTTTTTGATGATTCATGAATAGCTCTAGCTACAACATCTTTTCCACATCCCGTCTCTCCTCTTAAAAGAACAGTTGAGTTAGATTTTGATACCATATCAACAAGTTTTTTTAGATTTTGTGTTGCTTCGCAACTTCCTTTGATGATTTTTGACATTTGCAACTAAACTATAACTAAAATAATGTCAGAAAAATGACAATAAGCAAATTCAATTTTAAAAATTATTAAAATTTTGATTTTAAGTTATTGATTTTATTGATTTATAAAAAATAAAAAAAAAAAAAAAACTAGTTGGCAACATTCTTGCTTCTACAAAAATATAAATAATTATAGGAAATAGTAATATGGAGAATATTTTAATAATTCAAGAATTTTTAGAGGATACTAACACTTTAGATGATTTTTTTTCATCAAAAAATTTATCCGTTAAAATATTAAGCAAAAATGATTTGAATCAAACAAATTCTCCAAAATCAACTTTAATTTGTGATAAGAGTTTTGAACAAAGTATAAATGGAAAATCAGCTTTATTAAAGTTAGCTAGAAATATTGGAAGTACCAAAATAATTATTTTAAATTCTAATTCAGATTTAGATTACTCTATTGAAAGTGATATGGGTGGTTCATTTGTAACAGTAAATTTTGGTGAAATGGACCAAGTAATTAAGGAGATTATCTTTCAGGAAATTTCTTTAAAGAAGTATAGTTTTTCTGATCCAAAAACTATTTCTTTGATAAAAATGGCTGAAAAAGTTGCCGGCACTGATGTTACTGTATTCATTCACGGACCAACTGGTACCGGTAAGGAAGTTATCTCAAATTATATTCATCAGAAATCTAAGCGTTCAAAAAATCCCTTTATAGCAATAAATTGTGCTGCAATACCAGAAAATATGCTTGAGGCCATGTTATTTGGACACGAAAAAGGAGCTTTTACTGGAGCATCATCTGCAAATAAAGGAATTTTTAGGGCAGCTGATACCGGAACTTTACTTCTTGACGAAATATCTGAAATGCCTCTTTCACTTCAAGCAAAATTATTAAGAGTCCTTCAAGAAAAAAAAGTTACTCCGATTGGTGGTCAAAGGGATATAGACGTAGATGTAAGAGTTATTGCAACAACCAACAGAAATATGATGAATGAGGTTAAAGAGAAAAAATTTAGGGAAGATTTGTATTATAGATTAAATGTTTTTCCAATAGAAACTCTAAACTTATCAGACAGAAAGGAAGATATAATTCCAATAAGTGTCGCTCTTCTAAATAGACACTCTGAAAAAAGTAACACCCCATATATAGATAAATCCGCTCAAAATCTGATTAAAAACTATTTTTGGCCGGGAAATGTAAGAGAGTTAGAAAATGTTCTTCAAAGGGCAATAGTACTCTGTGAAGATAAAGTCATAAAAGAAAAAGATATAATGATTGATATTTCTGGAGAAAGTAGTCTGTATAAAAATTTAAGAGACAATATTAATGATAAAAAAGCTTTGCAAGCCTAAAATAGGAGGAAAATAATGAAGCCTACACTTACAAATTTAAAGCCAACTACAATTAGTAATCCAACAAATCAAATTCAAATTAAGGATATACAAGAGGATGTTGTTTCCTTATCTCCAAAAATTAATTATCAAGAAGATAAAAATTTTTTGGAGAATATTCAATCAGCAATTCAAGATGTATCAGAAAATCAAGTTAAAAGTGCTGAACTTACAAAAAACTTTGAATTAGGAATTGAAAATGATTTGACAAAAGTGATGATTCAACAACAAATTGCAAGCTTAGGTTTTCAAATGACCTTAAATGTTCGTAATAAAGTTTTAAGCGCATATAAAGACATCATGAATATGCCTGTTTAATAGAAGAGAGAGAAAATGGCTGAAGATTTAAAAAACGTAGAATTAGCAAATACTGCACCTAATGTTACTAATCAAGGATTGGTTGGTAACATTTCAAATACCCTTGAGAAAATTAGAAAATTCTCGAATGAACCAGCGATTCAAAGGTCAATACCAGTGATGATTACCTTATTTGTAATCTTTCTTGGTTTAATTTTTTTTATTTCATTCAAAGAGCCATCTAGAACAACTTTATTTTCATCTTTGCCAGAACATGAAAAGTCTAGAGTTATAGACGTTCTAAGAAATAATGGAATTGATGTTTCAATTGATCAAACAACGGGTGAAATTCTTGTTCCAAAACCTGATTATTATGAGGCTAAGATGAAACTAGCAGCAGAAGGTCTTCCCAGTTCAGTTCCTCAAGGATATGATATTCTTGAAAATATACCTATGGGAACAAGTCGTTCAGTGGAATTCATGAAAATGAAACAAACTCAAGAAATAGAATTAGCTCGTTCAATTAATGAAATATCGCATATTATTGGTGCAAGAGTTCACTTAGCTATTCCTGAAAAATCTGTGTTTGTAAGAGAAACAGCACCTCCAACTGCATCAGTATTTGTAAAATTATCTGATGGAAGAGTTCTATCAAGAGAGCAAATTAGATCAATTGTGCATATAGTATCTTCGTCTATACCTAACATGTCATCAGATAATGTAACAGTTGTTGATCAATATGGTGCATTACTTTCAAAACCCGAGGATGATCCGAGCCTTGCTTTAACTGACAAACAACTTTCTCACAGAATTAAAGTTGAAAAATTATATAGAGAAAGAATTCTTTCCTTAGTCTCACCAATTGTTGGTGCTGGAAACTTAACTGCTCAAGTTAATGTAGAAATGGATTTTACATCTAACCAAACAACAGAAGAAGTTTTTGATCCAGAGTCTATATCAACAAGAAGTGAACAAAATAGTTCTGATGAATCAACTGATAGACCAGCCAGAGGTATACCTGGAGCAGTAGCAAATCAAGCACCACTAGCTGCTGATCTTCAAGTCGATTCTCCAGAAACTGGACAAGATGCAGAATTTAAACAAAGATCTTCAAGTAATGTTAAAAATTATGAAGTTAGTAAAAAACTAAGCACAACAGTTGGGCAAATTGGAAGAATTATTAAAGTTAAGACTGCAGTTTTAGTTAAAAATAAAATGGTAGAAACACCTGAGGGCTTAAATTCAGAACCAATAAGTGAGGAAGATAAAGAAAAAATTTCTTCTCTTGTCAAAGAAGCTGTAGGTTTTAACGGTGACAGGGGTGACAGCATAGTAGTTACAAGTGGTGATTTTATTGAAGAAATTCAGGTTCTTACAACCAAATGGTACAAAGAACAGTGGTTTCAAAACTTAGTTGGACAACTTTCAACAGTTCTTATATTAGCAATTATAACTTTTGGAGCATTAAAACCCTTACTTAATAGAATATTGGTTCCGTCTGCTGGAGTTGGTGCCGCCGCTGGTGCTGTAACTAGCGAGGATGACCTGGAAGCACAAGAATCTGACGAAGTTGAAGTTGAAGAAGGAGAATCTTTGGAGGATATTAAAGCTAAATTAAAGCCTAAAAAGGCTTCTATTTCAGCTGAAATGCTTGATACAGCAAACACATATGACGATAAAGTTGCAGTTATAAGGATGATTGTTGGAGATGAAGCAGGAAAAGTATCAAATGTATTCAGACAATTAATGCAAAAAGATGTATAGTTTAATTAAGGAGTAAAAATGGCAGAAAAGACTCAAGAAAAAGATAAAGAAGAAGACGAAAGGTCAACCTACGAAAAACTAAACAACACCCAAAAGTGTGCTATCCTCATGATGCTACTTGGAGAAGAAGAAGCATCTGAGATTTTAAAAAATCTTGGTCCTAAAGAAGTCCAACAACTTGGAAAAGAAATGTATAATGTTCAGGGCCTAGATCAAGATACTGTTAATCAGGTACTAGATGAATTTCTTGCCGTTATTAAACAACAAACAGATCTTGGCATGGGATCTTCTAATTATATTAAAAATGTTATGACTAAAGCTCTTGGAGAAAATAAAGCTCAATCAGTTTTAGGAAGAATTACTCCAACTGAGAGTAATAAACCTATCGAAATTTTAGACTGGATGGATGCCCGTTCAGTAGCTGAATTAATATCAGCCGAACATCCGCAGATTATGTCATTAATAATTTCTTACCTCG
>MDSZ01193742.1_pt1 | contig 10796 bp, 7 predicted proteins | sample 811201 | NCBI WGS metagenome assembly MDSZ01 (sample SAMN05326647, study PRJNA326480) | marine metagenome | isolation source: seawater | place: Indian Ocean: North | collected 2010
AATCAATCCGCTGAAGCCTCCAACTTCCCCAAGAGGTGCCCCTAGTTGTCCACTCTTCCGTACTGAAGGCCCGAGTGCCCCCACTAATGCGGCGACGCTATGCGCTTCAAGAGTGATGTCAACGCCTGAACGGGCGTAATCCATAACGGTGGCAACACAAGGATGTGCATGAGACTATCCAATGGAATCAACATCGCAGAATTATCATGAAAGTACATGAGAGACCGATGGTGTTCTATGGTTTTAAGCGACCATTAATTGCATGCAATTGGAGCCGCCGCTCATTTTTTTCCACCGGAAGAAAAGGGGTCGTGAAGCGACAATTGATATGCTCCCACTCATCGCTACTCTAGGTTCACGTGATTGCATCTGTTGACATCCCGGGTCGTTGGCGTTCATTCTTCGAGAGTGACTCTCTCACGACCCGAATTTCGAACCTCGCTATTCAATGGCCAGAACATCGCCATCTACAAGTGATGCATAACGAACTCCATACCTTCCATCCAGAATTTGCGCAGTCGTTGATTGAATCACCTGCAGACAATATCAAACAAGGAACACGCGTCCTCCATGAGTTCATCAGTGAGCGGTTTGGAAAATCAATCAAACCGTTTCTCCGCATTCTATCATTACCCCATGACCGCCTACGCTTGGTCAAAGAATTGAGGTCAGAAGATGTTTTCAGCATGGTGGCTGTTGAAGCGATTGTCTCTCGAATATCTGCTGTGCGCCCAATGACATATGTTGGCCGTTTTCGCTGCCGTAGTTGCGGTAAGATCACTCTTGTTGATCAAGAAGACGAGAACGTCTTGATCAGCCCTATGGAGTGTGTCGGGACCATCGAAGCCGCAGGTTGCGGTCTTCCTCGCTCAAAGACAGAATGGACGTTAGTCACCCGAACAGAAGAGCTGGTTGACACGCAGTTCATCGAACTTCAGGAGATGCCGGAAAATGTCGATTCCGGCGCTCAACCTGAGCGCATTAGTGCACTCGCTGAACAAGATATGGCGGGGCGTCTCAAACCAGGGGATCGATTGATTGCGAATGGTTACCTTTACACTCGTCAACAGGGCACCCCTTCGCGTCCGTCTCCTGTTCTTGAGATGCGGCTTTCACTCCAGAGCATCGAGATGCAGAATAGAGTGTATGATGAGGTCGGAATCAATGAGGATGATATTGAGAACATCAAAGAGATCACTGCCAGACCAGACCTCCTCGATTTTGTTGCCCGCTCAATCGCCCCTTCTATCGAAGGATATCAGCACATCAAACGCTCATTGGCACTACAATTGTTCGGTGGAGTCGCCCGCCGTCACCAAGACGGACGCCGTATGAGAGGTGACATACACATCCTCATGCTCGGTGATCCCGGAACTGGAAAATCCCAACTGATTGATTACATGGCAGATTTATCTCCCCGTGGAGTGAAAGCCTCGGGTCAATCAGCGTCTAAAGCGGGATTGACTGCTACTGCGGTCAAAGATGAATTAAGCGGTGGTCGTTGGACTCTTGAGGCGGGAGCGCTTGTACTCGCAGATCTCGGACTGGCAGCTATTGATGAACTTGACAAAATGAATTCAGAGGACCGCTCTGCAATGCACGAAGGTCTTGAACAACAACGCATCCACGTGAATAAGGCTGGAATCAATGCCCAACTCAATTGCCGGGCTCCCGTCGTCGCAGCCGCTAATCCTAATGACAGCAAATTCCGTCTCGACAAGGCCTTCAGCGCCCAGACCAGCCTTGAAGCATCTCTCATCAGCCGCTTTGATGTGATATGGACGATGCTTGACAAACCAGATAAAACACATGACAGTGAGGTTGTAAGTCGGATTTTGAAGAATCGTCGTGGAGCACGGCCCGAAGAACTCAAGCAGGGTCAACGCTCAATCAATGTACACGTTGAATCGGGTGTTACTATGATTATCGATGGCGATGAAGAGGTACTGTCACCGCATTTCATGCGCAAGTACGTTGCACATGCGCGATTGAATTGTACTCCATCTCTTGATGATCAAGCATCTGATATTATTCGAGATTTTTACATTGGTACGCGGGATCCGCGTGAGCGAGAGAATGTTGACGATGGGTATGCCCGTATAGCAATCACGCCACGTGGTGCTGAGGCAGCAATCCGCCTGACAGAGGCGTCTGCACGCTTGCATCTACGTGAAGTGGCGACTGCTGAAGACGCCAAGACGGCGATTATGATCATGGAGCATTGGCGTAGCGAGATGATGCACGGATATTTCGATGAAGTAGAATTATCCACGGGTAAGAGTGTTTCACAACGCAAGAATCAGGACGTCATCATCGACGTCATTCGACGCCTAAGCGATGGAAAAGGAATTCATGAGGACACGATTGTAGGTGAATGTGATCGCGAGGGGATGACTGAAACAAAGGTCAAAGAAATTCTCTGGAAACTAAGTGAAGCTGGTGTTCTGTACAATCCACGTCATGGCATCTATGAACTCGGCTGAACCTGTGAGATAGGCATTAGTATCTCGGTCGACCCCCATCGGTTGTGGACTTGCCAGCCTTCGATCCCGCCACAGCTGACCTCAATGATATCGGGTTCATGTGTGGCTTAGAGATCCACCGGCAGCTCGATACTGGAAAACTTCACAGCCGTCAACCTTCGATTCTATGGGATTACCCTCTCGAAGAGATTCCCGTGAATTGGGCTCGTGTCGAACGACGCCTCGTTGCGGCGAGTGGTGATGCGGGCATCGTCGATATATCGGCACGTTTTGAGGATAAACGGAATCGTACCTTCCAATACATCGTCCCCCCTAATGCCGGTTTGATTGAACTCGATGAATCACCACCCGATCCATTGGATGAGGAAGCCATCGATGTGGCTTCATTGATTGCCTGCATGCTCAATGCAAAACCAGTATCTACGCTTCGAACGATGCGGAAGACAGTGATTGATGGTTCTAACACCAGTGGTTTTCAACGCACAACACTTCTTGCTACTGATGGGTTCCTGCTTGTTGACGGTATCCATGTAGGTATCGATTCACTTCTTCTTGAAGAGGATTCAGCGCGGCATCCTCCTGGACACCGCCCTGAAGGTGCCCTTGCAGTGTATACTCTTGATCGCCTAGGCATACCTCTGATTGAGATTGCCACGGCTCCAGACATCCGTAGTCCTGAACATGCACGGGCAGTCGCTTCAGAGATCGGAGCAATTCTGGTTGATACCCGGCGCGTCCGCCGAGGCCTTGGAACGATACGACAGGACCTCAATGTCAGCATTGCCTGCGGTGATCGTGTTGAGATCAAAGGATGCCAAGATCTCGACCAAATCCCTCAGATCATCGAGAATGAGATGTTACGTCAATTCGGGATGTACACCTATGCGAATGAACTTCGTCACCGTCACGAGATGGATCCACTTCCTCCCTCGCGCCATGATGACGATTCATCTTCCAAATCGCAGAATCATGATCAATTAATGAATGCCATTCCCTTGGATGTTGTTGACGTTGTAGAGGCATGGTCAACTTCGAATCATGAGATTATTCAACGTGCACGGGAGTCGGGCCATGCATTCCTTGGTGTGAAACTTCCGGGATTTGCAGGCCTTCTAGCGAAGAAAGGAGACTTGGTCGCAGGCCGCCCTGCCCCTCGTTTGGGTAAAGAATTGGCAGGAGCAGCTCGACTTGCCGGGGTGAATGGCATGATTCAGAGTGATGAACTTCCTGGATATGGGATGGATGCTTCAGGACTTGATGTATTGAAATCAATAATGAATGCAGGTCCAGAAGATGCTTGCTGCATTGTTCTAGCCGAAGAATGGCAGGCTCGTCTTGCTCTTGAGGCAATTGTTTCTAGAGCGCGGCAAGCCTTTTTCCGCCTTCAGCGTGAGGTTCGCGCCGTTGAACCAGATCTATCGACGCGTCCAATGCGTCCCCTACCAACAGGTGCCAGGATGTATCCTGAAACCGATCTGTCAGATATCAAAATGGATCAAGATAGGTGGAATGGGATACGCTTGAATATCCCTCTTCGTTCATCAGAGCGTGCGAAAATTTTGATCGAACAGCACGGAATCTCTGAAGATCAGGCACAACAACTTGTTCGACGCCAGATTGAGGAAGTGTTCCTGCAAGGTGTCGAAGGGAAGTCAAGCGACCCCCCGCCTCTTCCAGCGAAGGCTTGGGCTACAATGCTATTGGATGCTACCCGTGCTGAAATAGCGGAAGGCGTGGGCGTCACAGAAGATGAGATTCCATGGTCACTATTGGCCCTCTCTCTCCATGCACGAGAAGAAGGATCGGTGACAAGAGATGGTATGGCGTCAATTGCCCAAGAAATGTGGGTGACGCCTTCCTTTCATTCCATCTCCTTTGATGAGCGCCTACAGATGTTCTCTGAAAGGGCACAAGATGCTGGTTTTGCCCCGGCAGATGATGGTGCCTTGAAGGCAGTCGTTCAAGAAGTGGTTGAAGAGATGCATGACCTCATTCTTGAACGTGGTATGGGGGCGATGGGACCTCTTATGGGGGCAGTTATGGGCCGACTAGGTGGTGCCGCTGATGGTCGTACAGTCTCAGAATCTTTGAGAAACGCTATCGTAGACGCCACATCACAGTAGTTCAGACGGTTTGTCACGTCCGAAGCGGTTATAACAGGCACCTAGGGATTGCAAATGGCCGCTACGGAGGCTTGCCTATGAAGACCCGAACACCATTGATTGTAATTGCTATGCTGCTGATATCACCGATTGCCCTCTTTTCTGCTCAGGCAGATGAGGGGAGGCAGGACGCGGCGAATATCAACGTAGCATTCTTTGTCCAGATGCCCGATGATCTTTCGATTAACCCATTGAACGCGAGTTCTTGTTGGACCCCATTCATGTCGGTTGGTTTTGGTTCAAAATTGCCAGACATCATGAATACGGTTCTGCCGACCTGCGATGCAATCGGGTTCAATGAAACCCAACCTCTTGTCGCAGGTATGGAAGGCGAGAATTACGCGATTGATTCAGTCAACAATGTGAATGGCCAATCACAGGGATTACAATGGTCTCTTTTCAGATGGTCGAATGCAACCATGGCCTGGTCGCCTATATTCAGCGATCCGAATGATACGGAAGCCCAGAATTGTGACGTTGGTTACTACGCCAGTGGTCCATGGAAAGATTGTGCGCCAGGCAACGATGCAATCTTCGGTTTGTCCCTCGTTGACATGAATAACCCTGCCTCAACAGTTCTTGGACCTGCTGCGTACCCTGGCCGCAACCTTTCGGTTGATGATGGTAGCAATGGTGGTACCGCAGGGGATGGCGTGACTGACAGAAGTCAGAGCGTAACAGTTGGTTTCTTCATGGAGGATCGTTCAGAAGAAAAGTGGAGGGTTTACTCCTTCGAGCACGAGTCTATGTACACTGGTAACATGTATACAACCCTCATGAGTTTTGGACTAGAGTATGATTGGCTCACGACAGGTGCCGCGCTACGCTCTCTCTCCCAGGGCTATAACGAGACGTCGCAAGAATTTGAGGGCCTCCAAGGCCTTTGCTTCAACGCACCACCTCCATACACCCCGACCTCCGATGCGGACCCCCCCGCCAACCGCCAGATTGACATACCGATCGTCAGCGAAGTCATCACCGATGATGCCTATGGCCTTGGAATGTGGGGCGAGTCGGGCTGGTCTTGGCACCCACACACGTACGATTCAGTGAATCAATTATGGGCTCCCGTCGTTGATTGCGACCACCCATCGTCAATGTCCCTCAACGATGGTGACCACGTTCTCTATCTTCCTGGTGTTGTTGACATGATGGTCAAGCAGGAGTATCTGCAGTTCGTCCCAACGAACATGACTGCTCACAACAACACCTTGGTCGGCGATCTTGTCCCTCCTTCTTTCACATCAGGTGACATGGTCCTGAGTATCGATCCAGTGGCTCGCACATACACATCCACGCTGACTGTCACGGCTGCTGATGATGGTCCATATCTCGGTGGATCTGATGGAATGCGCACCGTCATGTTTGGTGGCGGTTCCCCCTCTACTCAACGCCTTGCTGATGTTGAGGCTGATTGTCAGGCAATGCACGCAGATCGTGGAAAGTACGATGAAAACTGGGCAGGACTATGTGGTGCTGATGAGCATGTATATGATTTCTTCATCGGTACTGAGCACACGCCTGGTGCCGTTACTTGGAAGACGACATCTTCAGCAACAACAGACGGTGGAACCTTTGATTTCGCCACGGGCAATACTGTGACCTCAGCAACCGATCTGGCAACTTACGAAGATTCGACAGTCACGGTGACATCCACATTTACGTGGGGCGATAACACGACCATTGGTCCGTCAATGGCGATTGAGGATACTCTCTCAGACAATCTCTGGCCAAGTACTCCTCAGACCGCTCTGGCGGGCTCCCCCTTCAGCGCCTCTGCAACCATCACGCTGAGAATCGAGATGGTGAACGGTGGTACGGACTACACTCTCTCTACCCCTACCATCTTCTCTAAGCCAGGAAGTAGATCAGCAGATGTCCAACTGGCAGAAGATTCCGGAGGGTGGTTCGCAACCCTCGATCGTGATCAAGTCAGTGATCTTCAGTCGGCTCGCATCTCTTTCGGAACAGACATTGCACCACCGGCAGATGCGACCATCGATACCTCACCATTGATCGATGCTAAGCAAGGCGCCGCACTGTCCATTACTGGAACTGCAGAAGACGCCGTATCTGTTAGTCTCAAGATAGGTCACGCAATCTACTGTGGCGATGACTGTCAGGATGATGAAGATGGTTACATCATGAATAGTACGGCCTACGACACCTCCATTGCAGTCACTGAGGTTTCTCAAGGACCAGATACTTGGCAGTTCGACATCGCTCAGCTTGCCTTAGAAGGAAGTCTGCGTGATGCATGTGGATGGTTGCTCGATCAACCCGCTGGTACGAAATGCCCTGTTCTCATCGAAGCACAGGCCAAGAACAGCATCGGTATGTTCAGTGACATGGTCGACATCAAATTCGACATCAGCGCAGGACAGACAATGGAACAATCGCGTGCTCAAGTAGGTCTTTCAGCAACGTGTGACCCAAGCTGCACTGGTGGTTCTGTAGATGTTCCAGCAGGTGATTCAGTTGAGATCACACTGACTGTAACGCTCAGTCCAAACAATCTTGCAGATTACGACGACTGCACGTTTGAAGTCAGGAAGACCGCAGGCAGTGATGATACAGGCACTCCTGAGACAATTACCATTGTCAAGGTAGGAACTGTACATCGTATGTCATCCCCATATGATGTCACATCAATCTCCCAAGGAGATTACTATTTGGTTCAGTTTTCCGCGAGTTGCTCTGCTAATCAATTGACAGACAATTCAATTTCAATCACTGTAAAGGGGGTTGCTCCTACCGATGTGCCTGGTTGCACGAATCCAACTGCAACAAACTACAACCCTGGCGCTACTGTTGATGATGATTCATGTCAGTTCGAGACCACAGCAACAGGTCTTGACATTAGTATCGTCAGTGTGACCCCGAAGATTGACACTAGTGATAAGACACTCTGGAAGATCATTGTTGACTTCGATGGAGTTGATTCAGCAGAGTATCTGACCCACCTAGATGTTGCTGTCAATATCAATGGCGCACAGAAGTTGGTGAATACATTGCCCAGCGATTCGACCAAGGCATACGTCGAGTTAGGCGAACTTGCCTACTCCACGTCTTTCACTTATGATGTGACTGTAACTTGGAGGAGCAACTCAACGGTTCTCTTCACAGATTCAGGTACAGGCACCACTCCAGCTGAACCAACCTCTGGAGGCGCTGTCGATACTGGTCCTACAGAGGCTGAGAAGGCTGCTGCTGCTGCTGCAACTGAGGATGATGGTGGGCTGCCCGGCTTCGGTGCATTACTCGCAATTACTGGCTTGCTCGGTGCAGTCGTTGTTGCCAGCGCACGTCGTGGCCGGGAAGAGTAAGTCTCTTAGAGTCGCCTCCATCGCCTGTGAGTATGGGTTCACCCATGTTCAGAATTGACGCTAGGTTCCTAGCAGTCGTTCTTACCGTGGCGACCATATCTGGTTGCGTGGGTCAAGATGAGCCAACCCCCCTTACCTCTGATGAGGTAGGAGAGGTTGTCGTTACACTTACTCTTGATTTCAAAGACGGAGCAAGCAATGCCACGAATCTTGGATCGCGTTTGGTGAATGGTTCGGTCACCTTCGAACCACTCATGGTAGAAGAAGGAATCACAGCATATCGTGTCATGGAAGCACTGCAGATCCGTGAGAATTTCTCGATAGAGGTGACCTATTACGTTGGCTTAGGACCCTACATACATACGATAGATGGGGTTTCAGGTAATGATTCCTCATATTGGGCCTTCAAGGAGAATGGGGTAGATGCCACGGTCGGTCCGAGTGGACTTTCAATCATGGAAGATACTACTGTTTCTTGGGTCCTTCAGTCAATTGATTCCTATGAAGGGTGATTGGGGTGTTTTCTTAACACAAGTCTGAAACATAAGTGATGTGAGTAGCCTTCATGCTCTTTGATTTGCATGGCCTTGAAACAGGTCCCCTTTCTCTTCTTCACATCGGGTTGGCCTTTGTGGCAACAGGTCTCTTGATTCCTGATTTTCTCCAACGACGTTGGACGATGACGTTGTTCATAGCGGCCTCCGCATTTATTGTTGGACTTGGCCGAGTTGTCATGGAAATTATTCCAAGTGTCCAACCAATCACTCCTTTTGTCTTCATTCTAGGGGTTTTGGTGGGGAGCCGCCGAGCAAGTTCATGTGCCATTTTGGCTACTCTCATTTCCAATTTTGAACTTGGTATGGGTGTCTGGTCTCTGCATCAAGCAATAGCATGGTGTGCAATTGGTTGTCTTGGCGCTGCAGCACGTCCACATCTCATGATTTCAGACCGCCTCTCATTATGGCGTACCGCTGTGTTAGCATCACTGCTAGCATTTCCTTTCGGATGGATTGTCTCTCTTCCCGCTCTTGAGTATGGAGTGTTCAAGTATGTTGGATATCTTTGGAATGGTCTCTTGTTCGACATTTACCACGCTGTCGGAAATGCCCTATTCATCACAGTCATGGTTCCTATTGCAAACGCATCATTGACCTCTGGTCGCCGTGTACTTGCTGGATTCAATAAGAACGACATTGCAATCATTCAGTAGGCGACAGGCTCTGGATCGATGACGCGCCAAAGATACCATGTAACTGCAGTTCTCCATGGTTTCCAGCGTTCGGCGAATCTAACCATTTCTTTTGAGTCCATATTCACAGTCTCAGGCACCACTTGTTGCAATCCTCTGATGAGTCCTATATCACCGATAGGAAAAACGTCAGACTTCCCAAGTGCGAATATCAAGAACATCTCTGCAGTCCATGGGCCAACGCCACGCAATTCAGTCAATCGTTTGATGAGCACAGAATCCTCCGCATCAAATCCTTCTTGCAAGAACTCGTCGATTCGTTCGGCAACATGGATCAAATACTCGCCTTTTCGAAAAGAACATCCTACTGACCGAAGGTCATCAACAGTGAGTCCAAGTATCCTGCTTGCAGTTACGTTGCCGCCACATATTGCTTCTAGACGCTTCCATACGGTATCTGCTGCCGTGACCGATATTTGCTGCCCAATGATTGCTCGAGCCAATGTCACAAACGGCTCATTCTGGATGGCCAATCCCTCATCTGGATATCGTGCTATCATATCAGTCAGAAATGGATCTTTGTTCAACACTGATTTTGCCTCATTCCACCATGGAACAAGTTCCATGCGATGCGCAAGTGGTGCTCAATCATAAACAGCCAGTTGATCCCTTGTTCCATGAAGAGTTGGTGGCGTCGCTCCACGTCGGGGAGGCGTCAGCCTATTCCATCTGGACCTCTGAAACTTGTTTGCGTCATAGATACTGAACTTAGAATGAGTAAAGGAAAAATTGCCTCTCAAGTAGGGCATGCGTGCATGGAGGTTGCTTTGCAACTTCACATGGATGACCCCACCCTTCTCAGGGCTTGGCGCTCTAAGGGTGCAGGCAAAATCATCGTTCGTTCTGAGGAAGAATCATCGCTTATTCAGATCTCAGATAAGGCGAAAAAAGCAGGCCTAAGAACGCATAGCGTTCGCGATGCAGGCCATACACAGGTAGAGCCAGGATCGACCACCGTGCTTGCCATTGGTCCTGCATCTGAAGCCTCTCTCAATCCAATCACTGGCCATCTCCGTCTTCTCTGAGGTGTGGTCATTTCAGACCAATGGAACCAAACCTGTTCACCTCAAGTGCAAGACATGCGGGAGTACGATAGCGACCGTGTCGACCTCCGAAGCGATACGGTGACACAACCAACAGCAAAGATGCGGGAAGCAATGTCAACAGCAGTTGTTGGCGACGACGTCCTCGGCGATGACCCCACTGTGATCGAGCTGCAGGATCACCTCGCCCATATGTTGGGAAAGGAGGCCGGATTATTTGTCTCAAGTGGCACAATGTCGAATGCAGTTGCTATCCGCACTCATACCAATCCCGGTGATGAGATTATCACCGAGAGTTCAAGCCATATTTACATCTATGAAGGAGGTGGTTATGCTGCCTTATCTGGATGCTCAGTCGCTTTGGTTCAAGGAGAATATGGAATCATGGATTCTATTTCAGTAGCTAAATCGATACGAAAGGTGGATGGCAGTCTTGGTCACTTTCCCAACGGTTCGTTAGTCTGTGTTGAGAACACGTCGAATCGAGGGGGTGGTACATGCTATCCGCAGGAGAAACTAGATGCGATTGCTCA
>MDSZ01040299.1_pt1 | contig 10795 bp, 2 predicted proteins | sample 811201 | NCBI WGS metagenome assembly MDSZ01 (sample SAMN05326647, study PRJNA326480) | marine metagenome | isolation source: seawater | place: Indian Ocean: North | collected 2010
ATATTTTTTTTAAGAATTTCCATATTTTTATTTAAAAACTATAATTTAAATATTATTTTAATTATAAATGGGAGATGAGGAAAATTTATTAGTAAAAAAACAAATCGCAGATAAAAAAAATTTATCAGATTTCAAACCTGGTGTTATTTTTGATTCTAGGACGAAAACTATAAAAGAAAATAAATTTGTATTTAAGATTGGTTCTAGTTCATTACCTGTGCCAGGTCTAATACAATTTGACCCAAAAGAAGAACAGGAATTACAATTTAGTGGTTGCATAAGCACCAGACAAACTGAAAATGGAGAAACTATTGGAAATTATGCTTTATTTTCTTCAAATTTAGTTGTTGATGGTATAGACGGAAGAGATAGTAATCTTGAAATTGACATTAATAATTTATTTGATGTTGAAACAGATAATTTAGGTCAATTATTTAATAGTTCTAATGTATCTGTAAATACAAAATCAGAAAATCTAAATAATATTATATTAAATAATAACTCTTTTATTAACTACCCATATCAGAAATTTGATTCAAACCATATTCATGATATTAGTTTTAAAAAAATTTATTTTATTCCACATAATGATTCCACATATGAGATTAAGGTAAGAAATAAAATAAAATCTCTACATGGAGAAGATAATTATTTTTATAATAAATTCATAGGAGAAAATAATAATAGTAATAATATTGAAAATAATGAATTGCCTTTTATAGCACAAACTGAAGAAAATGGGTATGGTATTAATAATAGTTTTAAATTTTATAATAATGTTCTTGAACATAATGAAAATAGCGATAGTAGTGGTTTTATACAAGTGAATAATAATGGTTCAATAATATTTAATGCTAGAGAACAAGAAGTAACAAATAGTTTATTTAATCATTCTTCATTAAAAAAAATAAGTTTTTTTTTTACAAATTTACAAATAGATAATAATACTAAATCTGAATATTTTATAAATGATAATTGCCTAATTATTAATTACCAAAATTTTAAAAAAACGATAAATTCTATTGATTATTACTTTAATGCACAAGTAAAATTAGTATTAGACACAAATACTATACCTAACCAATTTACAGATAATGATTTTGATTTAAAACCTGGTTCAATCGTTATATCTTATGGTAAAGTTGTTCCACAATTATCAGATTTCTTAATTGGATTATCAAACAATGTAGGCACAGACGAAGTTAAATTTAATAAATATATAGATACTAATTTCAAAGATGAAAATGGTTTTGGAGTTCCTAAATTAAATGCTTCAATTGGTATATATTATGAAGATAGCAATTATACACAACAAAATATTATTGATAACTTTACTGGAAAAATAACACATATTACAAAAGGTAGAGATTTAGGAGATTATAATTTGAGTGGTTATAGTGCTGAAAAAACATTTAGATTGAAAGTTAAAGACAGTGATTGGAGTGGATATTACTCAGATTCAAAATTAGGGACTGATTATTATATAAAAATACTTGATTTAGGAGAATATTTACCGAGTAAAATTTTTGTAGCAATTCAAAGTATTTTTGATTTTCCTAAATATGTAGATTTAAAAGGCAAAAAAGGTGAGTTTTATTCTAGTATAAGTGGCACTGATAGTATTTTTAATGGAGAATTTAATTTTGATGACGCATTTGATTCAACTGGCAATGTAATTCCATGGGAAAGTTATATATTTAATTTTAGAACTAATTTAGTAATACCTTCTAATTTGAATAATAATAATAAATGGGAAGAATTGGAATTAACTGTTGGATCTGGAGCAATTTTAAAAATAAAACCAGACGCCGAAGGAAATATAAGTAAAACTACGGGAACAATTAATGTGACTTCTCAAGGTTCTGGGTATAGAGTTGGTGATATTTTAATTGTTGAAGCAGGTAAAATATCAAGCAATAGCACTAGATTAGAAATTACTCTAGATGATAGTGTTTTAAATAATGGTATCTTAAAAATTGATGAAAACAATTTAAGACCATTAATAACTTTAGCAGCTTCAAACGCAGGAAATTCTGAAGTATCAAATATTCCTACTTTAACAGATAGCAGTGGGTTTCAAGATGGTATTTTTAATTCTAAATTACATAAAATTTTTGTAAAAAAATGCACTCTTGGTTCTTTTGATAGTAATGGATTATATTCTGATGTAACAACTACAACGAAATACTTATTGAAAATAATTTACACTCTAAAATCAGATACACCAGTTCCACCAACAAATAAATTAAACACTACAACCACAAATATTGGTCACGGTCCATTTCATTTTAATCCACTTTATAGAAAAACACTTAATTATAAAAATATTACCAGTTATATTGAAGGAAACATATATAATTTAGAGTTAGAGTCAAATACTACTTATACTTTGTCTATAGTTGACTATAAAGATAATCCTAATAGAAAACTTTATGGTTTTAATTTGAACCTTTATCAAGATAATAATTTTATTGAAATAACTGAACTAAACAATGTAGTATTTCCTACTATTGAATTTACAACTGAAACAAATATAGATAATTATCAACTCTTAGTAAGAAATGATAGAAAGGTTCCATTTTATGGTATAAAAATAGAAAAGAAAGAAGTAGATAGAATAAAACTTTTAACGATTGAAAAACCAAATAAAAAATTTGATATTACAAATATTTTTGAAAATACTCCTAAATTATTATTAAGTTATGATGAAAAAACAGAATCAGACCAATATGGAGAATATTTGAAAAATGAAGTAATTTATAAGATAATATTAGAAGAAGAAAACACTTCAACATTAGGAAGTTATGGTTATTATTTTCAACTAAATCATAATTTGTTCAATACCTGTTTTCTTGGACTTAATACATCAACAAAGGATTTTTTAGATATTCTAACAATACAAGCAAGATATTATAATTTAGATTATAGTTATAAAGAAGATAAGAATTATAATTATAAAAATTTGAATAAATTTAGTATGGATTTCGACCAAACTACATTAATTCTTACAGAAAACAACTTAAAAAATTCTATTTCAAACACTCTTACAAATGCTATTGCTGGAACTTATACCAATATATCCACTAGTAGTGATGTGGGTGTAGGAGCAAAATTAAGTATAACTATTGATAATCTTGGTGATGTTGATAAAGTTACAGTAACTGATAAAGGAAGTGGATATTCAGTAGGAGATAAATTAATTGTAGAAAAGGGACAATTAGGAACTGACTTACAATCTGGAAATGAGAGTAGTATATTAGAATTTATACTAACAGAAAATAATTTTGATGTTCATAATTTTTTTACAAATGAAGTTTTCCTTGTAGAAAAAATAATAAATCAGGTTCAAACAATATCAAATCTTACTACTGGAAACACAAATCCTACTACATCTGGGAGAAATATTGGGTGTCATGGTGGTTCGGGTATAGGGTGCACAGTGGATTATACAATTTCAGGTGGTGTAATAAATAATGTAACTATAAATCAAAGAGGTAGAGGTTATACTGTAAATAATACTTTAACTATAAAAGGGACAGATACAACTTTTGATGTTGCAACTTTATCCACTACAACAAATCATATGGATTTAACCCACATAGACGAAACTAAAGCAAATTTTATTTTTAACGAAGATACACCTGAATTATCAGATACTAATATTGAAAGGATTAATGTATCAACTGTCGGAGGTTCTGGGACTGGTTGCACAGTAGATTTTGATATTGATATTAATGATAAAATTACTAATTTAAGAATCAATCAAGGTGGAACTGGTTATAATAAATATGAAAAATTATTTGTTTCAGGGACAGAAACATCATTTTTTATAGACTGTCAAGGAGATAAATTACCATTGCCATATGAAATTTATAAAAATAATTTTAATGAAATAAAAACAAATGAATATGAAGAGGAAAGTGTTAGAAACATCAATAATAAAGAATTAACATTAGATAATAGTGATCCTAATAATATTTTTTATAAAACAACAAATTCCTTTACAATATTTGAAAGTAGATATTTTATAGATTTTCCGATAAATGATAATGAAAGAGAATTTCCAATTCTTAATAATGTATCAGATTTATTTGATTGTATAGTAGTAGGTTTCAATATAGATATTATGTCTGGAGTTTTTAATATTAATAAAATTAAAATAGAGGTATCTGAAAGTGATTTAACTTTTTATACTAAAATAGTAGGTTCAACTACTACTGATGATAGTGCTAATAATTACTTAGAAAAGGATTCTGATAACAATTTGATTTATGGATTATCTAATAATAGTATTTTTGAAATAGATAATTTAACTGTAGATTCAGAACAAACGCAATCTAAATATTTAGGAAGAATTTACATTGGTTTTGATGATAAAACAAAATTAAAAACTAAAGAAGAAGATAATTTACTTAATACTGAATTTCCTAAAACTAGAGCAAAAATAGATTTTGATTTAGATATCAATATACACATCGATGATTCCAATAATAATCAAATATTTTTAAACACCAAAATTTTATATCCTTAATTTTTATCTTATATTTATTTCATTTAAATATATATATATATTTAAATAAAATGCCAGAATTAGTAAATTACGTAAAATGTAAAATTTTTGAAAAAAGTGTAACTACATATGGAAACTGTTTTATAAAAAGAAATACAATTGAAGAAAAAAAAAAAGAAGAAGAAAATATTTTGAATATGGTTATAGGAAACAATAATATTGCCCTTCCTGGAATATTAAAATTTGATTCTTCTTTAGAAGATAATAAAAAATTCCAAGGTTGTATCAAGGTTGAAAATGGAGTTCCTATATATGGCACTTTATTTAATGAAAATGAATTTGGAACTGATGGTAAAAATTTAGATGTAGAATTAGATTTTAAAAATGTCATTGATAATAATTTTAGCAATGTTGGAAAAATTTACAATTCTGATATTAGTTCTAATAAGTTGGTAACTATTGAAACCCTAGGATCTATAACAAACACAAATGTTTCTGTAATTGAACAACCATATCAATTATTTACTAAAGATAATAAACAAAAACTTAGTTTTAAAAAAATATATTTTATACCACAGGAAGAAGATGGGAAAAATAAATATCTAGTAAAAGTCAGAAATAAATGTTCTACCAGTAGAAGTGGTAATTATTGGGATCATTATGCAAATAAAACATTTACCATAATTGAAAAAAATAAGATTAAATTTAATGAAGGAGATTTAATAAATAAATCATTTACCTTTTATAACACTACAATTAATAGTAATAATGATCTAAATAATTATATTTTAGCTATGGATGAAGGTTGTTTGGTATTAGGTGAGGATGATAGTTTTACTGGAAATTCTACTACTAATCATTTTTCAAAAAAAAGAATTAGTTTTTTATATTCATTTTTGAAATTTGAACCAAATGTTTCAAAAAAAAGTTATTTAGTAGATAATAATAATTTAATTATTAAATATGAAAATTTTAAAAAAAATATTTTAGGAGCCAGTTATTATGTAAATATCCAAATTACACTTGCCTTAGATAATAGTGAATATAATAGTGATTCTTTTACAGACAATGATACTAATTTAAAACCAGGAACAATTGTATTTTCATATGGTGAAATACCTACTTCACTAGGTTCACCTTTAGTTGGTTTATCTAATGGTAACAATGTATCAACAGACCAAGATTTAATTAATTTTGATTCATATATGGATAAGAATTGGTTAAATGAGAATGGGTTTGGTTTACCAAACCTGAATATATTTTTAGGATTAGAATATTCAATTGAAGATATAAAATCTTTTGAACAATCAGTTTTTAATAATTCAAATAATCAACATTTACCAATTATTGAAAATTTATTTGGTAATAGATTAAATAATTATGGCATTTCAAAATTAGAAACAACCGCAACTTCTATATATCAAAAAAAACTCAACAGTAGTGATTTCAGAAATCATATAAACAATAGTATAACTAATACTAATAGCGATTTATATATTCGTTTGTTAGTTAATGATAATCAGATAAATTGTAAATATTTTGATTTTGATAATACCAAAGAATATTATATAAATATATTTGATTTAGGAGAACTATTACCTGAAAAAATATTCACAGCAATTCAAACTGATTATGATTATGATTTAGCAAATACACAGTATAATAATTTGATAAATTATTCTAGTATCAATGGTAAAACATCTGTTAATGATTTGGTAAATGATACATTAGATGACCTGAGTAATATAGACAAAATATTTACATGCTCTGATGGAAATACACCTGAAAATGTTTCCGCAGAATTAAGTATATCCATAAATAATAATATAATAGATAATGTTACAATTATTTCATTAGGAAATAACTATCAAAATACAGATATTTTAGAAGTAAGTTTAAATATATTAGATGGGATTTTTAATGATATTATAACTTATCAAATTGATAAATTTAAATTTGAATATTCAAGTATTGTTAATAATTTTAGCAGTTTTAAGAATGAACTTATAGGAAAAACTGTTCATTCTAAATATCCATTATTAAACAAGAAAATATTAAATTATCAAAAAGATGATGCATTTTATACTTGTAGTGGTGTAAACGGAGGAGATAACACAACAACGAAATCTAGAATTGGTCTAACTATTGAAAATAGTGTGATTAAATCTGTAAATTCTTTTATGAAACATCCAGATTTAGATTTAACAAATAGTGATACTACTTTAAAGATTGATAATTTAAAAAATTATGATATAAATGATCAAAATAATAATACTGACATTAACCTTTTAAATATTAATAAATTAGTGAAAAAAGAAAATAATTTAAGAAGTTCTATAACTACTTCGGTAAATGACGTAGGGAAAACTTTCACTAATCTAACAACAATATCTGAAAATGGAACAGCACAAACCAAGGGTAGTGGAGCTATTTTAACAATCACTACATTAGGAACAAATATTAATACTACAAGTGGAACAATTACAGTCACAACTCCTGGAAGTGGATATCAAGTAGGAAATATTTTAAAACTTTCAGAGGAAGCACAGAACAAAATTGGTTCCTCGAATAATTTAGAGTTTCTATTAGTTTTACTTAATATAGATGGCGATATACAAAATGGTGGACCATTAAAAACAGACCAAAGTGACAACAATTTAAGAACTACTATCAGCAAGCCAATAACAGACGCAGTAATTAATTTTATAAATCTTACTACAATATCCGAAAATGGAACTGCCTCATCAAAAGGAGAGGGTGCCATATTAAATATAACACCTTCCGGTCAAAATATTAATAATACAAGCGGAACTATTACAGTTACTAATATAGGAAGCGGATATAAAGTGGGAAATATTCTAAAATTATCAGAACAAGCAAAAAATGAATTAAATATTATGAATGATTTAGTTTTTACTTTGCAACTGGGTAATTTAATAGGTTTGGAAGATACATCAATTATTCATATGTTTGATTTAAAATATCCTGTTGGAACTTCTTTATCTGGTTCAGGTGCCAGAATAGGTTTAAAAATTACAGACAATGTGATATCAGATGTTGGTGTTTTTGATGTTGGTCAAGGATATGAATCAGGTGAGTTTTTAAATATACACGGGATACAAGATAAAGATAATAATTATTTTAATATTACAGTAATAGAAACTGAGAATGATCCTCAAAATAGTATTGAAAATAAAATTTTCAAACCAAATATAGAAGATTTAAAAACACAGTTTATTAATAAAGAAATTAAAAATTTTAAAGATGGGGTGTTTAATTTTTCTTGTGAAGGAGGTAGTGGTTCTGATTGCACAGTTGGTTTAAAAATAGATAATAGTATTATAACAAATATTGATTCATTTAATCAAGGAAATAATTACGCAGTTAATGATATTTTAAAAGTAAAGGGTATTAGAGATTTTACTGCAAGTGACTTAGAAATAGAAGTATCGGAAGTAAATGGAGGTGCAATTTCTAAACCAAATTTAATTGAAACAAAAAGTTTTGATGGTGATATAAATATTTATGATATTAATCCAATAGGAAGTGTAAAAACATTAAGTATGGTAAGTGATTTAAATGCTTTAAATATTGCAGACATAACAGGAAGTAGTAAGTATGGTGAAACAAAAGATAATTTAGGTAATTTTTCTAAATTTCCTGGTATTGGAAGTGGGTTAGAATTTAATTTTGTTATTACTAATAAACTATTAAATTCTACTAATATTACTGCTGGAGGAAATAATTACTCTCAAGGCGATATTATTATTTTTTATTCTAAAGATACGAATGATAACTTGGTCGAAATAGAATTAAAAGTAGAAGAAGTGGAATACTCTATTAATTGGAAAGAATTGTTAATTAACCCAAATACTAGTAAAAATATAAAATATGATTTGCCTATTTTTTTCAATAATAGAAATCCAAGTAGTGACACAGAAGAAACTGAAAGTGAAGAAAAAATAAGAAACTTTGATGAAAATATATGGTATGATATAACTCACTCTGAGATAAATACAGAATCATTTAATTCAAAAATACATAAAATGTTTATAAAAAAGAAAAAAAAATTTACATATTCTACTTTATTAAATGATGAAGGGAAACAAATATCAAATACAAATGATTACAAATATCATTTTCTTCTCAAAATCATTTATATTTTAAATAAATCAGATCAAGGAGCAAGTGACGAAGAAATAAATATTACACCAAATAATACTTTAATAAATGGTCCATATCATTTTAATCCTAATTTAGGGAATAATATTTATGATTCTAATAGCACAAAAACAAAAAAAAGTAGTTTTACATTTAATTTAAATTCATTATCTGCTAATACTTCATATATTATTTTACTAAAAGATAAATTGGGTGATTTAGATAGAAGAGGTTTTGGAATAACTTACCAATTAAAAAAAGATAATATAGTTTTATCAAGTTCAGATATTAAAAGTATTGATTTTTTTAATATAAATTTTAAAACTGATACAACTTTTACTGATAACACATATAAATTAATAATAACTAGTGATAGAAAAATTCCATATTTAGGAATTCAATTTAAGGAATTACAATCACAGGAATTAGATTTTCTAATTTCTCTTAATAGAGGTAAAATATTTAAAATTCAAAAAGATACAACAAATAATAATTTAAAATATTTAGTTTTAGTAAATACAAATGAATAGTGCAAAAATAGTTTATTTAGGAATACATGAAAATACTACAGATGAATTAGGAGAACAGAGTTTTTCTATTCAATTGAATAATGAAATAGTTAATACTATTGATGTGAGTGACGGTTACTTATTATCTGATTTTCTAAGTGTTTTAAATCAAGGCATAAAATATCATAATATTAATCATTCCGAAACTGCATTTGAATTTAGACAAACAACAGGTTTCCCTTCATTGCCATTATCAGGGGAAGGAGATAGCAGAGACTATACTAATAATTCAGATTTAAAAAAATCGGAAAATTTTTTGGTAGCACAGGATTTTACAAATAATGTAATTTTAAGTCCTGATATAAATGTGATAGGTGGTAATGGATTAAAAAATATTGAGTTAAAATCTGATGAGAATTATACAAGTGGAGAATATACAACAACAAATTCTAACACACAAAGTGGAACTGGATTCAAAATTAACTTAAATATAAATAACAGTATAATTACTGACGTTGTATCTATAGTTAATACAGGTATTGATTATTCAGCAACTAATATTTTAACTATAGATAATTTAAAAGACAAAGACAATAATGATATAACTTTATTTGTTTATGAAGTTAATTTAGGAGCAATTACAAGTCCAAATTTAAAATCCTTAAAATCGGATTCTTCTCTTTCCTTTAAAAATTTAGCATTAGAACAAATTGCTAATGGAACTTATGAATTTAGTTTTTCTGGTGGCAGTGGTTCAGGTGCAAAAGTTGAATTAATTATATCAAATAATAAGATTGAAAATGTTACATCTTTTACTTTGGGACAAGGTTATATGCCTTATGAAATATTAACTTTAAATACTATAAAAAAATCGGATGGAAGTGATATAACATTAACTGTTACTGAAGTAACACAAGGAATAAAACATATGGATTTATTAGATTTAGATAATTTACAAACAGGACCAGTTAATAAAATAACTAATATTAATTCAGGAAATACAAGTATTACTGAGGACGGAAATAATGTTTCTTGTTCTGGAGGAACAGGGACAGGTTGTATTATTAACTTTACGGTATCTGACGGAGTAATAGTTAGCACAACATTAATAAATAGAGGAAGTGGGTATAGTGATTCAGATATTTTGACAATAGGTCAAACAGGTGCAACTTTTGTGGTGGATAATAGTCACAGTTTATATAATCTAAAACTTTATAAAGGAGAAGTAAATTCAAAAAATGCCAGATTAAATAATAGATTAACTTTAAAATATAATGAAGATAAAACTTTAGATAAATCCTTAACTCAGATTTTTAAGAATAAATATTATATGGATTTTCCTATGAATACTTCTTCACCAGAATTACCAAATTCATTATTAAAAGATTTATTACTATGTAATTGTATGGTAATAGGTTTTACCTTAACAAAGATTAAGGATTATTTTGTCAAAACATTAGAATTTACCATAGAAAATAATACTAATTTAAGAATGATTGCTAAAATAAATTCAATTAACAATCAAATAACGGTTGATTTTAGTATGGATTCTGACATTTCGGAGAATAATTTAATATATGCGGATTCAAAAGAAGTGAATAAAATTAAAATAACC
>MDSZ01086140.1_pt1 | contig 10795 bp, 3 predicted proteins | sample 811201 | NCBI WGS metagenome assembly MDSZ01 (sample SAMN05326647, study PRJNA326480) | marine metagenome | isolation source: seawater | place: Indian Ocean: North | collected 2010
TACAACGATACTTAATAACGGCGCTGTGTTTACATTTGAAAATAAACTTAAGAGCTGGAAGACTGGCGAGAAAGAGTGGAAATATGCAGAGAAGATCGTTGCTCAAGGCAACAATGCTAGAAAGCAGAAATCATACACTTCAGCTCCAACGCCTGTAGCTATATCTGGTTCAGAGTCCGACCACTTCGGAAAGAGTGTCGCAATCTACAGAGCCAAGAGAACTGACAGTGACTATACGCTAGCAGTTGGTGCTCCTCATCACATGTTTGCAAGTGGTAACGTTGCGTCTGATGAGCCAGTATTAGAAGCTGGTGCTACTTACACTTATGACGCAATGTTAAGAGAGCAACCAAAGATTACCCCTCAAGCTGGTTCGTTTATTGAGGCTAAGGTGTATGGCTCAAATAGCGGAATATCAAATGTAGGATTGATAATAAATCAGCCAGTTAGTGGAATACCAGTCAACTATACTGCTAGCGGATTAGTATATTCTAATAGTCAGGGTGAAATATTCCTAGAAGCCTCTGGTAGAGACATGTCAGCAGATAAAGCCTTTGTAAAACATCGTCCATATATTGTTTCTGTTCAGGGGTTTGTGCCTGAAGGTACAACAGTATTCGCCCCACTTAACATATATATCAGTGGAAAACCGTTTGATACTAGTGGGAATATAAATCTTTATATGCAAGGGCCAGAATCCGCCAGTGTGTATAATACTGTAGGACTGCACACTGCTTCTGCTAATTTGTCCTCTGGAACTATGAATATGGCGCTTTGGAACCCAAGTGGAATATCTGTTTCAGGCTCAATGAATCTACATATAAGCGGAACAGTGATAAATACAGGTAGGATGAATATGAGAATTAGAGGTAAATAATGCCAATATCAGTATATTACAAAAATGACGATGCACAGGTTTGTACTTTAAGACCTTCGCCTCTCGTATCAATAGCCTCCAATCTAAATAAGGTTGGTGGTGAAAATGTTGGTATAACTTATTCTATTACACTGACTGGTACAATACTAGAGGACAGGGGAAGTCCATATGCAGTTAAGATGCAGGATAATTCTCCATTTCCTTATTTTGATGGAACAACGCCAGCTGGAACTGGCCCGTATGGGCAGTTTGACAACACAGGCGGTCACTCAGAAAACAACAGGCCAAAAGTTCAGCCGGTTCCAGAAAACTCCAAGCTAGACGCTATATTCTCTAAACAAAGAGCAATCAAGGCTTTGTTTGCTATAGATGGGCAGCGCTTGGAAATTATGCCTGTTCATGGCGATGAGCCAGCAGTTATATGCTATCCAAGAGTTGTCTCTATAGATTTTCAGGACGGCTTGTATATAAACAGATGTGACTATACGATTACCCTAGAAGCCGACACGCTACTTAATAAGAATCTTACAATAGATGATGATGGCAACCCACTTCCTGCCGATTCAAAAATCGCCATATCTGGAGCAAACGACGGTCATACAACTCAACAAGTCATAGCATTGAGTGGTGCGTTTATTGAAAGCTTTTCTGAAAGCTGGAATATCGAAGTGGATGACGAAAGAGCCGAGAATCTTTCCATACCAAGGTCGTACCGCATAACACATAACATTTCTGCCCAAGGTAAGACGCATCACTTCCCATCGGGTGGTCAGGTGCACAAAATACCTGCTTGGCAAAATGCAAAGAATTATGTCATTAATAACCTTTTAGCAAAGAGTGGCGTACTCGATTATCCAAATACTTTTCCACTCACATATCCTAGTGTCAATAATCAGTTAGGCAGTGGGACTATAAATTTAGTAAGTGCTTACAGAGGATTCAACCACACAAGAACTGAAGACATTGATGTTGCGGGTGGTACCTTCAACGTAAGTGAAACATTCTTACTAGCCAGTGGAGATTCTTACGAAGACTACAGTATGTCTGTTAGCAAGGGTATTGATACAGCGTTTGTGAATGTGTCTATTGATGGCACAATTACAGGTCTTAATGAAGTATCGCCCAGTGGATATGGCGCAGAGTTGCCTAAAGAAAGTGGGGCTTACGATAATGCTCTTAAAAAATATCATGAAATATCAAAAAGCGGTCAATTTGGTTTAACTTCGGATATATACAGAAGGGCGCAAAACGCCGTTCCATTTGAGCTAAACTCACAGCCTAAGTCTATTTCTTTAGGTCTAAATGAGTTTAATGGAGAAATAACATATAGTTTGGAATTTGATAATAGGCCAACAAATATAATATCTGGCGTATTATCAGAAAGTATATCTGTCAATGACACCTATCCGGGAGACGTATTTTCAGTCGTTCCAGTGATCGGTAGGGCAACCGGCCCAGTATTACAGTACGTTGGCAGCAGGACGGAATATAAGAGAGATGTACAGATAGAACTACAGATGGATTATACAGATCTGCACTATGCCTCTGGCAGGGGTTTGGTTACACAAAAACCTAGCATAGTAGAGCCAACGAGAACTCAGATAAGAGAGCTAATTAGAAGCCTAAGCCCCGAAAAAGAACCGGGCATCAGAAAGTATTTCATAAATGCTCCAAACGAAAGCTGGTCTCCAAAAACTGGTTCCTATAGTTTTAGCATCTCTTGGACTTATGAATTGGATAGATAATGGCTGACTACAAACCTCTTAATTCAGATGAAAAGTTTGGACATGCGTCTATAGATAGACCTTTCCCATCTGGCGGTATAGCTTTAGCATCTGGCGAAGCTATGTATGCTGACTTCTCTCAGCATATGAATTACCCCTCTGGCCATAACCAAACTGCTACATATTTTGACAGCCCTTCTGGCGTCATAGCTATGTCTGGACTCAATACAATCAACGGAGCTACTGGTACTTTAATAGATTTTTTACCAACACCTAGACCCGGAAGCCAATACAAACCCGATGCGTATTCAAATGCTCATAAGCACGATCAAAGAGGTATACAAGACTTCGGAACGTTCAATACATATGTTCACTACACCCCCAATCCAAACCCAACCATGGACGTATTTGGATTTGTAGACTACGGTGTTTATATACCTAAGTTTGTACCTAATGCTTCACCGGCATTGTTCAATAGTTACGTAAGTAGATTCCCGGAACCAGCGGAAGAAGGAGATGGAGATGACTAGTTCTATAGTTAATGGCAGCGGTGCTAACCCATTAATGTGGCCATCAAGTGGTGCAATACCTACTTCATATTCTGCTGGAGGCTGGACTTATGGCAACGAAGGCATTGCTCAACAAACTTTTTTAGGGGCGTCTATAAAAAGCTTTAGTATGAAGGGCGGATTTGGAGCAGGAACTTCCAGCGTCTCTATCAACCTTGTTGAAGATAAGTACAATAAATCTGACGGATTAACATACGGTTTAGGTGACGATGTTTACCATAATGGAGCTAGAGATTCTTTTGCTCCTCCAGTCGTTGGGAGTCCTGTTTTCTTTAAGTTTGGCAAACATATGGCTACAGTAACTGAAGCCTTTACGCCGACTCTAGATATTTTATATGGTCAGTCGCTTTTTGAAAAATCAAGAAATCCAGTTGATTTACTATACAGCTCCTATGCGACACCAGAAGCATTTGGCCCCAGCGATGAAGTAGCAATAGGATCAGATGGAAAAATTTTCCAAAGACCATCAGACACAGCGTTTTTCTCTGGAGTAAAGGGTGGAACTGGATTCTCTGGGAGTGGAAACAATATATGGATAAACGAATATCGTAAGATATATGGTCAAGACAGGGGAAGAGACCACCTAGCATTTGGTGGAATACTGCAGAACACGAATGAAAATAAATCAGCTACTGGAGGCCCGGCATACTCTGTAAATGTTGTAGACCCCAGAGAGATACTTTCAAATGTCAGTGTCATACTAAAAGACTATGCGGGTAGTAACTACGGGCAGCAAAATATGCTCAATGTATATGGCTTTCTGGAATATGACCCAAGTGATGCTTTGAAACAAAAGCTTGAAGCTAAATATGATAAGTCTTTACTGGTTAAAAAAGTTCGCCCAGATGGCGCTGTATTTTTTGGCGACACAATGGAGTCAGGAATACCCGATTTATATGTCTCAAAGAACCAAACTTCTGTACTACCCAATAGAGATCCTCTAGTGTTTCCCGTCACTGGCGAAGGAATGTCCAGAAGATCTGAAAAAGGTATGCCTTTCTATAGAATAACCCAATCAATAGACGCGCTCCTATCTTACAATGGCAAGCTATTTGATGAATACAAAGAAGCATTTGGCACACAAATTAATTTTAGAGGGTTTAATTATGTCATAGACTTCTCTGGTCTCCCACTTGGTCTCATACCAAATATGTATACCGTAGATTTTGCGCAAACTGATTTATTATCATTATGTCAAGAAATATGTGATGTTGTTAATAGAGATTTGTTTGTGTCTTTGTTGCCTGTAATCAAACACCCTTATTGTAGTTGGCTACATGCATACAATGAGGATAGAATATACAACGGCGATGTTGGGAATGTAATAGCTGGAATTATACGGATTGATTCAATAGACAGATCTGCTGAGCCAGAATATGGCGCTGTCGAGCTATATTTAGAAACTCTTACAAACGCTGGCGTAGAAATTACTAATAGAGACTTGGGTTATGAACTGACTAACAACCCGGTTGACAAGTTCGTAGTAGGAGCCCAAGAAACCAAGTTACACTATTTTAACGCTGGGCAAGATAGAGACCTAAACGAGCTAAGAAGGAAAAAATTTGGAGTTCCCAATCTGGCCTCAGCAAAACTACAGCAACAGTGGGATTTAAAAACATCGCTAGACCAGCAGATACTTCCATTTTATGGTTTTTTAGGCAAAGATGTAGTCACTATACCAAGAGGTTGGGGCGCATACCAGCAAATCTTATTAGATGCCAGATCTTTAGCGGCACACGGTGTGGATAATTATTATGTTGCTACTGAGATGGAGCTTAGAGCAGCACTAGTTTCCTATGAAAGATGGAAAGAGTTTTTGCTTTTATACAGTGAAGTATATATGGAATCACTTGAAGAAGATGATTTTATTGAGGCTGCGTTAATAAATACGGTAACTATAGACACATCAGACGAGGCAGTTGTTGAAAGAGCGAACAAAATAGGTACTACTGCTAGAGAAGGATTATCTAATAACTACTCAGTCACTGTTCCAAGGTGTGTTTGGAGGTCTGATAAAGATTATGTTAACGATGAAGGCTTGCCTGCCAGCGCGTGCAGTCCACCTTTTGGGTATCCATTGTACTACAAGCGAGCTCAAAGGATAGGTATTCCAGAAGCTGGCGTTGCTAAAATAGCCTCACAAATAAAGCAAGTATTTACCGACTACGCATCTCTAGTAGAGAGGCTAGGAGAAGCTGAAGAAGTTGAAGAACTAGCGATGTCTGGATGGTCAGACCTTATGGGGGAAATATCTGAAGACATTGGCGCGCCAGTAGCCTCAAGGGAAGAAAATGAAAAAAGCGCAAGGGACTTAATAGAGTGGTACAATAAAGTAAACGGATTTTTTAACACTGTTAAAAATAAAGTAGTGGAAACATTTGACATAGCTGAAGAAGTAGACTATGGAAACAATGGTGTTGATGACCCAACCGCGATGTCAGCCAACAGCGTTGTGGACGCAGTTAATACCGTCAAAAGAATAAAGAACCAAATTGCAGTCATAGAAAACGTTATTAAGAGAAACTGTGATGCAATAAAGAATGTTTCTAGACTGGGTAAAAAAACTATAGAAAATTCCATGAAGGTGTATGACTTTGTAAAGCAAGTCGCAGAAAAACACTTAGGAAAAACGTTTCTAGTAAAGATTCCACGCGAAACAAACCTAAATTATTCTACAGAGATAGCTGTTACCCCTTGGGGAGAAGTTTTATCTGGGCCGTTTGGGTTTAGGCCAGAACCAGTAAACAAAGACCCCAATTACTATTATACAGCCAAGTTTCAAACATATCTGCAAAAATTGGAGGATGATGGTAATAAATATACTTATGGAGCTTTAAAGAGCAATTTTGACCCAATATCAGACCAGTGGAAACATAATTATAAACCCAGTAAAGCTGGCGGATATTTTGATTATCATATAAACCCTCAAACAATTCTTCCTCACCAGTTGTTTGGCGAGCTAGACGTTCCCCCAGACGCGCCTCATGCAGTGCGTAAACAAAATAGGCAGGCTGGGGCTGAAGCCATCAACAACCAGTTGTACCTACCTCCTGCTGTTAAGTCTTACTTGTATCCAGTCAATGGAACTAATTTCGTAGAAGACAATGGAAGAGTTCCTGCGTATGTAAGATTTGATAACAGTCAATTTTTGAACTTTAAAGGAGTTCCTTCTGATAAGATATTCCAACAAACTGTGACTTCTAACCCAGAAATAATTGCAGATGTAGTCCCTGAATTAGACAACATGGATGAAGACCAGTTCCACTCCTTTGACACTTCTAAAATACTGGCAGAGCTACCAAAAACAATAGCTTTTGTGCAAGTAGATGTGGATGAAAAATTATATATGCCTCCCAAGCTTGAGGAAAAGGACACAGTTATATTTGGAAGATATGTTGAAGACATTGGTTCAATGTCAAAACCAAGGAAGATATGGAATAAAGACACATGTAAATTTGAATACACAATGGATTACTATCGCCCGCACTGGGTTCCTCATATAACTACTGGTGGAGCTGGGCCAACTGACAGTGCTGATAACCTACCGGAAGACCACAGGGGTCAAGATCAAGTCAAAGTGCCTTGGACTGACTTCAAAAGGTTCCCAGAATATAGTGCGTTGCGAGCTGGAGACAAAGAAAAAAAACTCATTGGAAACATAGTAGAAACCAACTTAAAAGATGTTGATAGTGACCATGTGTACGCAATCATAACAATGCCGGGTAGAATATCCGCCACTATAGACTCTCGTATGCAAGATGGGCCATATCAGGCATTTCAGGCTCCTACAACTAAACACTACCTTACAATGGATACTGTTAAAATACCACAATTTGCAGAACCCGCTTGGAAAGGCCAACCAACAGCAAGAATAGCAAACCTATGTAGCATTGCTGGATTAGGAACGATACAAAACGCCTTTAAGGCATATAAAGTAGCAATGGAAAAGCTTTCAATAGCTTCGCCAGAGGCTAGAATACACTTTAGCGCTCCTTCTCCTGTTTATCCAAATATGGTTGCAATACCTATGGAATCCACAGAGAGGTGCTACGGGCCTTGGGTGTCTTCGTTCATAAATGACGCATCATATTCTTACTTAGATTCAAACCCACGCACAGCAAGATACGCTAATCTTGGTGGCAAGGTTGAGTTTGAAAAAGATGAAAATCTTGCACCATGGAATTTTGGTGGGTATTATTTATTAGACGAGGCAGGTTCATTGAAAGCCGCTTTTTCCAACAGTCTGCAGCTGTTCTCTGAAAGAGGATCTTTTACTTACGTCGGAATACCCGCAGGAAACAGCTTAGGCAAAGCACTTACAAACGGAGGCCCATTAGTAACAGACATTAATGTAGATGTTGGAACTAACGGTGTAAAAACTTCCTACAAGATGGATTTATTCACTCCTAAGTTTGGTAAGTTACAAAAACAACACGAAAATCTTATAGGACAAGTTACTAGAGAAAAACAAAGAATCAGAGATCAACGCAACCTCTTGATAAGAAATCACTTAATACAAGAAACTACTGAGACTGAGTACACTAAAGAGTTTAAAAAGTACAGTGAGATTACTAGTGCTATGGCAAGCAACTATGAAAGCTTCACGCCGCTACAGCAGAATACCACTGTAAACGACATGGCAGTAGCTCAGGTTCAGTATGAAGATGTCATAGAAGTCACATTAGACGGGAGTGAAAGAAGGTATCGTAAAACAAACTATGACCTTTCTAGTATGCCGAACAAGATCCTTAAGGAAGGGTTGGAATTATTCCCAGATCGTGGCGCAAAAGACAAGGCTATTGGAGATGCAGTTATACAGCCTTGGTCAGAGTTCTTTTCTCCAGCGTCTGAATCTGAGCATCCCAACATGACTCACAAAAGAGAAGCGTTCAGGGAACAAAAGAAGAATGAACTTTATAAAGAACAAAACACGGGGTTTGAATAAGGAAAATTAAATGACTTGTGAATTTGTAGGTAGATCGCTAACGGAAGGCAAGAAGACTTTCCATTCTATTTCAACGGACAACGTGTCTTTTGTTGAGGCTGGCATGTCTATGTTCTCTTGCGATGACATATTTGAAAAGTTTGCCAAACTAAAGGAAAAGGGCTCCACAAAGATTTTTGCGTTTGATCCGTCTTTTGATAGTGCGGCTGCAATGGCGTTTCAGCCGGACTTTTTGAAGAGGGCAGCTACTTCAGTTCTGGATGAGGGCAGGGTCTTAGACCTCAGTCAGCTGGAACCACCATTGGGGTCATCCGAAACTGAACCAGTCTTTATGCAGTTTGATGTCGCTAGACAAGCATATGTTACAAGACGTTGGGATAGCAACGATGAGATATATAGCTTTTTGTTTGATAAAGCCTGCTCAAGTGGCACGACTCTACACCCCGATCAAAGAGATTTTCTTGGTGTGGAAGCGGCGGCTTTTGTTGCTGAGCAATACAATCTTGGGTATTTAGATGTTAACGCCAACGACGACGATGACACTGCTAAGTACAAGACTCTAGGTAGGCTATTTATAAATAGTATTCAAACTAGTTTATCGGGATGCCTGCAGTGGCGCAGAAAGTTCAACTTTGTATTTGGCGAAGATGGTACTAATAACGAACTTTGCATCAAAGAAGAAATGACTAATTTCGAGATGCGTATATTTGATAACCTATCTCCCAAAAGAGACAAAAAGAAGTTAGTTTTGAAGGGTGTTCCAACTTTCAATTTTGTCCCATCACATGCTTGGGGCACAAAATATGCTGGCAATGTTCCAGAACCCGGCCCTCCCGGCCATTACCCAGCGCCGGAAATAGGTGGAGAAGACAATCCCAAGAATCAAGTTACAGCCGAGCTGGATGTATACTACAACGCCAACACAGGCAAGGCTGAAGCCGGCACAAGACAAATACTGGCTAGACTACTTGACGATATTCCAGCGGTTAAAATAAACAACGTAGCAGCTAATATTGATGAACTTACAGTTGACCAGCTAATGAATGAAGTCAACAACAAATTAAACTACTTCTCTACTGGCTATGCTATGCCTGTCAACGTACATAAAGGGAATCCCTATATGTTTGGGCCTACGTTTTCAAACAAGGGCAAGGGCTGCACCGACGAGAAAAAAGAAAAAATCCTAGTCACTAATAGAAGCCAGAAGTCCTATGATAAGGGCCGCATAGTCCTACTACAAAGAATTGACGATGAATGGATACCAATGGACTTTGGGGAAGACGATCCAGTATCCTTCAGCAAGACAGGAAATTGGAACTTCCAATATCTAATTGCCGATAAAGATAGCTATTTCAAAGATGATAGGCATTATTATGAAGAACAATTTCAGCCAGAGCTAGACGGCTCTATAACACCTGCACAGTATGAGTCATTATTTAGATTTCATTTTTATAGCACTCTAGTTGATGCTATCACTTTCGTTAATGTACCTACTTGGGATCAAGCTAACGACCCATTTGGGGTAAATGGACAGGTTACACTGGCTTCAACTACTAGTTATCCATCCAGCCCTTGTTCTACCGCAGGTACTGGTACGGTTGTCACAGGAAATGGTCTACTCGCTCCTAGAATTGAAGCTAACAATGGCGTATGGCAAAAAGTACAAACTACCACAACTGCTGCGTCTGGATGTTTTACTCCTTCATCTAATTGTAGCGGAGGTCAAAGCTCAATAGCAGATACTATGCCTCCTCATACAGATCCAGCGACCGGCCAGCCTAATACAACTTTTGACACTGATTTTATAGCTTGGCTTATAAATAACGAACCAAATGGATTAGACCCCACTACTCCTGATTATAACGGAGAGTTTGTTGTTGATGAGATAGGGTCTAGCAACTTTACTCAAAATACTTATCCCACAGCAGTCTATACAAAAATGACCCCTATACCTGTGCCTAGCCAGTTTGCCAACATTGTACCGGGTGGTATGTATATTCCATATGGTACTTTGGTTGGGCCAACTCCAGAAAATATAGGCCCTATAAAAAACGTATTTAACTGCACAGTAGGATGTTTAGAGACGCAAGAACAAAGAAAGTTTGTAACAACCCAAGGGTCATGGATACAAGGTGGTTCATCGACCACCTTTGAGAAAAGGATTTCATGTGTTGCTACTGGATATGGTCTTGGATACTTAAAAGCGTTTTCAATTGCACTGTTTAACAAATTAAATTCTTCTTGTGCTGCAGAGGCTGATGCTGCACCTCAAGTAAAAACCTTTGAATACCAAAAGGCTACTAACGCTAGGAAGTTTGTTGGCAGTCGTAGATATTTAAATGTTACTTCTTTTGATATGCTTTCTTCTCATTGGAATGGAAATAATCATGCGGATTGGCTTGGAACTACAAACCCAAGCTGGGGTGCTGACGGATCTCAGGTAGATGCTCCGAACGAACAGCTTTTTTGGAACTTCCATCCTTTCTGGGGTGCTTTGTTTACCGATGGTTACACTGAAGAAAGTGTTAAGACATTTATGGCTAACAGGCAGGGTGGGCAATATTCAAGCATAGCTTGCTCAAACCGTGACACGGGCACGGCTAACGAGCAGTATAGGTTTGGATTTGGATACTTAAGCAATAGAGATGGTGGTGAGTCCCCCACAAGTGAAAATGTCACA
>MDSZ01166558.1_pt1 | contig 10795 bp, 12 predicted proteins | sample 811201 | NCBI WGS metagenome assembly MDSZ01 (sample SAMN05326647, study PRJNA326480) | marine metagenome | isolation source: seawater | place: Indian Ocean: North | collected 2010
ATCGCGGTTTCCTCAAGACCGACGAGATGTGCCGCACCAATATCGAGGGGCTGTGGGCGATCGGCGATATCACCGCGCCGCCGTGGCTGGCGCACAAGGCGAGCCATGAGGGCGTGATTGCCGCCGAAGCTATTGCGGGCAAGCACCCCCATGCCATGGACGCGCGTAATATTCCTGGCTGCACCTATTGCCATCCGCAGATCGCCAGCGTCGGCCTGACCGAAGCCAAGGCGAAGGAAGCGGGTTATGAGGTGAAGGTCGGCATGTTCCCCTTCATCGGCAATGGCAAGGCGATCGCGCTGGGCGAAGCGGAAGGCTTCATTAAGACGGTGTTCGACGCCAAGACCGGCGAATTGCTGGGCGCCCACATGATCGGCGCGGAAGTGACCGAGATGATCCAGGGCTACACCATCGGCAAGACGCTGGAAACGACCGAGGCGGAACTGATGCACACGGTGTTCCCGCATCCGACCATTTCGGAATCGATGCATGAAAGCGTGCTCGCGGCCTATGGGCGCGCGCTTCATATCTGACCGGCGATCAGTGACAAAAGGCGCGGGAGCTTTGGCTCTCGCGCTTTTTTGCGTGTTGCTGATCGCGTTCGCGCAGCGTTTCGGATGGCTGGACGAAATCAATGTCGGGCTGATGACGCTGGCGGGCGAAGGGCGGGACAGCGGGCCGGGCGGCACGGTGACGATGGTGATGCGGCTGGCGTCTGCCATCGGTGGCACGCTGGGGCGCATCACGCTGCTGGCGGTGGTGCTGGCGCCGCTCATCTGGGCTGGCTATCGGCGATCCGCGATGTGGCTGGCGGGCATGATGGCGGTCGGGACGCTGCTCAACCTGGGGTTGAAACAGGCCTTTGCCGCGCCGCGCCCGGACTTGCTGCCGCATCTCGATATCGTCCACACATACAGCTTTCCAAGCGGCCATTCGGCGGGGAACATGATGTTTTTCGGCGCGCTGGCGATGCTCGCCGGGCGGCGTGGCGCCTATTGGGGCGCAGCGGTCGTAATCCTGCTGATCGGGGTCAGCCGCGTCTGGCTGGGGGTCCATTGGCCCAGCGACGTACTGGCTGGCTGGGTCGAGGGGCTGGGCTGGCTAGCCTTTTGCGCGATCTGGCTACCAGCGCGGGGAGGGGAGCAGCAGTGCGCGCGCGATGCTGCCGTGCGGAGGCATTCCGTCGCTGGTAACGAAGCCGTGGACCCAGAAACTGTCGAAGGCGCTAGTCGCGGCGATCAGCGATAAGGGGATCGCCGTCCAGATGAGCAGCCTTTGCGCGCCGATGACAGCGCGTGCCGGTGACAGCGCAATCAGCACCAGCGGCAGCACCGGCAGGAAGTAGCGCCCCTGCGTACCCTGGATATAATCCGCGCCAAGCGGCGTGCCAGTCAGATACATGGCGGTTTCTATGAGCAGCGCGACACCGAGGGCGACAGCAAGCCACCAGATACGCTGCCCCAGGTCAAAGCGCGCGCCCGAGCCCGTCGCCACCCCGGCAGCCAGCATCAGCGCGGCGAGCGGATAGGCGAGCAGGGGCAGGAGGATCGCGTTCCAGCCGAACCGCCCGACAATCTGAAGCGCATAGACCGGCGCGCGTTCAATGACGCTGGTGACGAGGATATGGACATAACCAAGTGGCGAGGCGAGGATCATGGCAAGCTGATCGCGCAGTGGCGCGGTCATCATCGTCTCGCCGGTTTTGCGTGACTGAATATGGTAAAGCGCCTGGCTGCCACCGGAATAGTGCATCCAGCCCAGGAAGGCGATCGCGCCCAGCGCCATCGCGCCGAGGATCAGCCACTGGCGGGGATCGCGTCGCGTCGGCCAGCGAAGGCCTGCGGCCATGAGCGGCAGATAGACGCCTTTGCACAGGGCCAGCAACGGTCCAGTGAGGAGCAGTCCGACCGAGCGAGCCGGCGTCGAGCCCATGAACCCGATCCGCAGGGCAAGCGCCAGGCCCACAAAGCCAAGGCCGTTGATGACGGCATCGGGAGAAAACGAGCCCGTCTGGTAGGCGAAGGTCGGCAACAAGGCGGTGACGAGCAGCGCATTACGGCCGAAAGGTAGCAGTTGCAGCGCGGCGATCAGCAGGGCGAGGCCGGTCAGCGCGTTGACGAGGCGTCCGACATAGAAGGTGCCAAGCGACGACAGACCCAGCCCCTTGCCCGCCGCCAGACCCACGGCGCCTGGCACATAGAGTGTGGGCGCATAGCTGGCGACATTGGGGAAATCGGCAAAGTCAGTCCCGGTGCGACCCGCGTCGGCGGCGGCGCTCCGTTGCAATTGATCCGCGTCGAACACCCGCACCGTGGCGGGTACGTCGGTGGGAAAGTCGATGCGATGGATGTCCAGCGCGGCCCGTGGCAATGTCGTGCCGATCGCCGGACCACGCTGCTGCGTCAGCACATCCCCCTGCCTGACCGCCAACGCCTTCATATAATGTTGATTTTCGTCCGGCGCCTGGAAGGGGGGCGTCACGAGGCAGAAGAAGAGTGTGAGCAGGCACAGGAGGGCAAGCAACAGCTTTTCCGACCCGCTCCATGGCGCGGCGAACAGCATGTCCGCGCGTTCCAGGCCAGAAAATCGCTGTCGTTCGTTCCGCATCGGCAAAATTTAGCTGCGACGGCTTAAGATTTCGCGACTGTCTCGCAATGTGGCCAGATTTTCAACGGCGCGTTACATAGGGCGGCGTCGTCATTCCGCTTCCGGCTCCAGCGCCACGGGGGGATGCAGACGCAGGCGCGTCACGCGCCGGCTGTCGCTGGCGGTGATTTCCAGTTTCCAGCCGCTTTCGGGATGGTCCAAAATCTCGCCCATCTCGGGCACGCGGCCGGCGAGCACGAAGGCCAGACCGCCCAGCGTATCGACATCTTCCTCCACATCGCCAAGGCGGGCATCAATTTCTTCAGCGACATCGTCGAGTTCAGCGCGGGCATCAGCGTCCCACAGGCCATCGTCCAGCGGCACCAGCATCGCTTCGGGCGCGTCGTCATGCTCGTCCTCGACGTCGCCAACGATTTCCTCGACCAGATCCTCGAACGTCAGCAGCCCTTCGGTGCCGGAATATTCGTCAAGCACGATGGCAAGATGGGTCCGCTTGGCGCGCATTTCCGCAAGCAGGTCCAGTGCGCCCATGCTTTCAGGCACATAGAGCGGCTGACGGATCAGGGGCGCAAGCGTGTCGGGCGCCGGCGCTTTGCCGGCCAGGATGGCAAAGGCGTCGCGAATGTGGATCATGCCCACGATCGTGTCGAGATTTTCCCGGTATACAGGGATGCGGCTGTGGCCAGCTTCGGCAAAGAGCGCCGCGAGGTCTGCGAAGCTTGCCGTCTCCTCGATCGCCACGATGTCGGCGCGGGGCACGGCGACATCATCGACCGTATGTTCGGAAAAGTGCAGCAGGTTGCGCAACATCTGCCGTTCGATGGCGGACAGGTCGCCCTTTACCGGCGGATGATCTTCTTCATCTTCCTCATCATATTCGTCGAGCGCTTCCTCCAGTTCCTGGCGCAGGCTGGTTTCTGCATTCTCGCCGAACAGCAGCGACTTGATGCCGCTCCATAAGCCGCCCTCGTTACTACTGTCCGCTTCCTTGGAAGCGTTGCCATCCTTGGGGCTGCCTTCAGCCATCGGTCGTCCTAGTCCCCTGTTCGAAGCGTTTCGCGATCGGCCTTAGCGACCTTGCAAGAAAAACGCCTCATCAAATATCGTTGCGGTCCCCATAGGGGTCAGCCAAGCCCAGCGACGCCAGCGCGGCGATTTCCAGCGCTTCCATCGCTTCGGCTTCTGCGTCGTCCATATGGTCATATCCCAGCAAATGAAAAGTGCCGTGGACGATAAGATGCGTGGCATGATCCAAGATGCTGATGCCTTTTTCCGCGGCTTCCTGGACACAGACGCCTTCGGCCAGAACGATGTCGCCCAGCAGCACCTCGCCATCGTCGGTGTTGGCCGTCGCCTGAAGCAGATCGTCCTGCACCATCGGAAAGGACAGGACGTTGGTCGGCTTGTCCTTGTCGCGATAGACGCGATTGAGGCCATGCACTTCCTCGTCGGAGGTCAGCTTCACCGCGATTTCATAATGTGTGGGTGCTGCTGCGAAGCCGGCATAAGGGCTGTGCGCGATCGCGGCGGTGACGGCGCGGTCGGCGAGGGATTGCCAGTCCGCGTCGGGCCAGCCGGTTTCGTGGAGGAGGGCGACGTCAATCATGAGTTATGTGTCCGTTCGTCCTGAGTAGCCGCTGAGCTTGCCGAAGCGGCGTATCGAAGGATGGGGTGCGCGCCTGCCCTTCGATACATAGCTGTCGACACGCTCAGTCCCTCAATCCGGGCGACCGGTGTAAGGATCAGATCAAGCATCCGGCCCCTCATATGCCTGGACGATGCGGCCGACGACCGGGTGTCGCACCACGTCGCCGATGCCGAATGGCACCATGGCAATGCTTTCCACGCCATGCAGGCGGGCGACCGCGTCGGCGAGGCCGGAAATCCCCGGCTGCGGCAAGTCTACCTGCTTGGGATCGCCGCAGATGACCATGCGGCTGCCCTCGCCAAAGCGGGTCAGGAACATCTTCATCTGGGCGATGGTGGTGTTCTGCGCCTCGTCGAGCACGATGAACGCGTTGGCCAAGGTGCGCCCGCGCATGAAGGCGAGCGGCGCGATCTCGATCTCGCCGCTCGCGATGCGCCGTTCGACCTGTTCGGCCGGCAGCGTGTCATAGAGCGCGTCGTAGATGGGGCGCAGATAAGGATCGACCTTGTCCTTCATGTCACCGGGCAGGAAGCCCAACCGCTCGCCCGCTTCCACCGCCGGGCGGGAGAGGATGAGGCGATCCACGCTGCCGGTGATGAGCTGGCTGACTGCCTGCGCGACCGCGAGATAGGTCTTGCCGGTGCCTGCCGGGCCGAGGGCGAAGATGATGTCGTTGCGGGTCAGCGCCTCCATATAGGTGACCTGCGTCGCTGATCGTGGCACGATCGTCTTCTTGCGGGTGCGGATCATCACCTTGGGCGGTTCGGCGACGTCATGGCGGATGATGCCGTCGAGCGTCGGTTCGGCGGACATGGCGATCACCGCCTCCACCGCGCCGGAATCGATTTCCTGCCCGGCGACGATCCGGTTGTAGAGGCCGGTCATGACGTCGCGGGCGCGGGCGGCGGCTTCGGCCTCACCCTCGATCTGGAGCTTGTTGCCGCGCGCGGCGATATAGACACCCAGGCGGTTTTCGATGGCGACCAGATTCTGGTCATATTGCCCGAACAGCGCGCCCAGCAGATGCGGTTTATCGAAAGTGACTTCCAGACGGGCGCGCTCGGCGATGTCGGGGCGCGGACTGTGATGTGGCTTTTTCGACATAGGTCAACCTCTCCCTTGCACGGTCACACCCGCAAAGACGGGCATCCATCTTCCAAACCAAGCGTCTAGCGGAACGGCCCGGAGATGGGTCCCCGTCCTTGCGGGAACGACGGTGCGATGGATCAAGCGGCCTTCCTCCTCACGGTTTCGCCAGCCAAGCTATTGGGTCCGGCGCTGATGATATCGACGTTGACCAGATCGCCGATCGACAGCTCGGGCGCGGTCACGACGACCGACTGGAGCCAGGGCGATTTGCCAATGAGCTGGCCGGGGTGCCGACCCTTGCGCTCCAGCAGGATCTGCGTGGTCCGCCCTACGGTCGCGGCGTTGAAATCGGCCTGCTGACGGTTGAGCAAGGCCTGAAGCCGCGAAAGCCGTTCGTCCATGACCGCTGCCGGTATCTGGTGATCCATGTCGGCGGCTGGCGTTCCGGGGCGGGGGCTATATTTGAAGCTGTAGCATTGGGCGTAGCGCACCTGTTCGACGATGCGCAGCGTATCTTCGAATTCGGCATCCGTTTCGCCGGGGAAGCCGACGATGAAGTCGCCGGAAATGGCGATGTCGGGGCGCGCCTGCCGCACCCGTTCGATGATGCGCAGATAGCTGTCGGCGCTGTGGCTGCGGTTCATCGCTTTTAGGATGCGGTCATTGCCCGCCTGCACCGGGAGATGCAGGAACGGCATGAGCTTGTCGATGTCGCCATGCGCCGCGATCAGGCCATCGCTCATGTCATTGGGATGGCTGGTCGTATAGCGGATGCGGCGCAGGTCAGGGATTTTCGCCAGTTCACGGACCAGTCCGTCCATGCCCTGCGCCCGGCCCTTGTCATCCTCCCCGGTCCAGGCGTTCACATTCTGGCCAAGAAGGGTGATTTCCCGCGCGCCGCCATCGACCAGCGCCTTGGCTTCATCGACGATTGCGCTCCAACTGCGGCTGATCTCCGCACCGCGTGTGTAGGGGACCACGCAATAGGTGCAGAATTTGTCGCACCCTTCCATGATGGTAAGGAAGGCGGTGGGGCGCGCCTGCTTGGTGCGCGCCGGGAGCGCGCCGAATTTGGAGGCCGCCGGCATGTCGGTATCGACCGCCGCTTCGCCCCGACCGACCTTGTCGATCAGATCGGGCAGGCGATGATAGGCCTGTGGCCCCACCACGATGTCGACATTGCGCGCGCGGCGCTGGATCTCGCTGCCTTCGGCCTGTGCGACGCAGCCGGCGACGGCGATCATCGGACGGCTGCCATCGTCGCGGGTCAGGCGGCCGATGTCGGAATACACCTTGTCCACCGCCTTTTCACGAATGTGGCAGGTGTTGAGGATGACGAGGTCGGCGTCCGTGCCCTCGGCAGCGGGGGTCATGCCCTGCGTGCCCAGCATTTCGGCCATGCGCTCGCCATCATAGACGTTCATCTGGCAACCGAAGGATTTGACGTGAAATGTCGTGGGCGCGGTCGTCGCAGGATTTCGGGGGGCGTCGTTACGATTCATGCGGTCCAGCTATACAGGCGGCAAGGGGGGAGCGGAAGAGTGGTGATGCGCGGCGATGCTGGCGGCGATCCGATCTCGCGCCAGCGCGGCGATCGCCTTGCGATCCGCGCATTTGGCCGGATCGAAGGGCGCGAGAAAGCGGATCGTCATCGGCAATCGGCCCTTGCGTCGCAGAATTCGCAGGACGTTGTCGACCGCGGGTTCGTCACCGATCCAGGCGATGTCCGGGGCGGCTGCGCCATAGTCGATGTGCACCGGCTGGATCATCACGGGGCGCGGCGGCGGTAGCAATACGGCCAGCAGGGTGGGCTTGAACGGCAGGAGTGTGGTGCCGTCGCTGGTCGTGCCTTCAGGAAAGAGCGTGACCGGCTGATGCCCCATCAAGGCCGATCGGAGCGCGTCCATCTGCCCCGACAGGCCGCCGCGGCGTTCGCGCGAAACGAAGACCGTGTTGTTCTGCGCCGCCAGCCAGCCGACGACGGGCCATCGTGCTACGCCATCTTTCGACACGAAGGCCGTGCCGGTGGCCCCGCCCAGCGCAAGAATGTCGATCCAGCTGACATGGTTGGCGAGCAGGAAAATGTCGCCGCCGGCCGGTTGACCGTCGAGAGATATCCGCGCGCCGATCGCGCGCGCCGCGAGCCCCAGAAACCGGGAGGGCCAAGGCGAGCGCCGACCGGCCAGGCGCCAGCCGAGATGAGGGATGAGGCATAGCAGCAGGGCACTGGCCAGCAGGAAAAGGCGGCCAGCGCAGCGCAGGGGCGCGATCCTGTCAGTTCTTGCGGTCGAGCGCGACGCCGTACAACTCCATACGGTGATCGACCAGCCGGAAACCCAGCTTTTCGGCGATCTGCTTTTGCAACTGTTCCAGTTCCGGGTCGACAAATTCGATGACATTGCCGGTTTCAACGTCGATCAAATGGTCATGATGCGATTCCGGCGCCGCTTCGTAGCGGGCGCGACCGTCGCCGAAATCATGGCGTTCCAGGATGCCGGCTTCTTCGAACAGGCGCACGGTGCGATACACGGTGGCGATGGAAATGCCCGGATCGATAGTGGCGGAGCGTTTGTGCAATTCCTCGACATCGGGATGATCGGACGCGTCACTGAGCACCTGGGCAATCACCCGGCGCTGCTCTGTGATGCGCAGCCCCTTTTCATGACATAGGGCTTCGACGTCAATTTTGCGGTTCATGCAGGCTCGCTTACTGGATTCAGGCGAAAAGTCGGGCATAGCCTAGCGCCTTTTACCCATGCGGGAAAGGGGCGCATCGGCCGATGCACCCCTTTCCGGGAAAGTCGCGCTGGCGCGGTGTGATTACTTGCCGCGGGTGCGGCGACGCTTGGTGCCAAGGCCGATCTTCTTTGCCAGATTGCGGCGCTGTTCGGCGTAGTTGGGCGCGACCATCGGATAGTCGGCGGGCAGGTTCCACTTGGCGCGGTAATCTTCCGGCGTCATCTGATAATGGGTCATCAGGTGACGCTTGAGCATCTTGAGCTTCTTACCGTCTTCAAGGCAGACGATATAGTCAGGCTTGATCGACGCGCGGATGGACACGGCGGGTTCGGGGCGGACCTCGGGCGCTTCGACCGGCTGGTTGAGCGCGGACAGGGCGGCGTGAACATTCTGGATCAGCGACGACACATCCGAAACCGCAACGCTATTGTTGGAGACGTGCGCGGCAACGATGTCAGAGGTCAAGGTGATAAGCAGTTCGTTCTGCGCGGATTCGGTTTCCATGGTCCTGTTTCCTGCCAATTTATACAGTGATGCGACCCGCCCGACGGAATGTTTTCAGGAGCGGTATTGCGTCGCCTAATCTTCACATGGGGTTTACGCAACCATCAATTGCTTCAAATGCCCATATCGATGCGAAAACTTAAGGCGTCATATAATTGACCATCACTGCCGCGATAATAACCCGGGCGGCGATGCACATATTCGAACCCAATTTTCTCATAGAGTTGAATGGCGTTATTTGTCGCGCGTACTTCAAGATTCATCGATGTGATGCCCCGCCGACGCGCCGTGCGTAAACTGTCCCGCAGCAATGTTTCCCCGATACCGCGCCCGCGCCACAGCGGCGCGACCGCCAGCAACAGCAATTCGCATTCATCCAAAACGGACCGCACCAGGGCGAAGCCGAGCGGCGAGGCGTCGAGCCGCGCAACCGTAAGCCAGGTGCCAGGCATGATCATCACCCCCGCCAATTGCGGCAAGGTCCAGGCTTCGCCAAAAACGGGGTCGAAGGCCGCAGTCATCACGTCCATGGTGTCGGCCATCGCGTTGCGATCCGCGCCTTCGTGCAGGTCAAGGGAGAGGCCGGGCATCATGGCAGGGCGCGCTCCGCAATCGTCTTCGCGTCTGCGCCACGGCCATAAATGGGGGAGGGCGGCAGGCCTGGCAGCGCCTCGATCAGCGGCCATGCGCCGGCATCGGGATAGAGGGTGACCGCTGTGCCGGCACCGCGTTCCGTGACCAGCGTCTCGGCCCCGGTGCCGTAGATGAAGGGCGTTTCAATCTGTCGCGCCAGGTCCGAAATCAGGGTCGAACGGATGGGGCCATGCTGGGTGCGGCCATCGGCATCGAAGCATTGCCAGAATAGTTCGCCGTGCCCGCCGGTGATGGTGACCACAATGGGGCCGCCCTGATGATCGCTGAGCGCCGCCTGGGCCGCAATGATCGAGGGCGCGCTGAAACCGCTAAGCGGGACGCCCCAGGCCAGAGCCAGGGCACGGGTGGCGGCGATACCGATCCGCACGCCGGTAAAGCTGCCCGGCCCCACATCGACGGCGATCGCATCGGCGCGTCCTCCGTCAGGCAAGGCAGCGATAGCCGGCAGAAGCGCCTCGGCATGGCCGCGACCGACAATCTCGTGAAATCGCCCGACAGGCGTGCCGTCCTCCAGCAGCGCCACGGACAAAGCCTGTGTCGCAGTGTCGATCACCAGCAGGCGCAAGGAATACTCCCGTTCAGCATCCGCCAGATGCGGACTCGCCTAGCGGTTAGTCGATCCTGGGCGATTTGCCAAATGGCCTTGCGGCATCAGACCGCGCGCACTTCCGTCACTTCGGGAACATAATGTTTGAGCAGTTGCTCGATGCCGTTCTTGAGCGTCGCCGACGACGATGGGCAACCAGCGCAGGCGCCCTGCATCTTGAGGTAAACCGTGCCCTTGTCGAACCCGCGATAGATGATGTCGCCACCATCATTGGCGACGGCAGGGCGGACGCGGGTGTCGATCAGTTCGCGGATCTGATCCACGATCTCGGCATCTTCGGGGTTTTCGGCGAAGGCGTCGTCATCGGCCGGAACATGGATTTCGCCTGCCGATCCGGCCACGAACAAAGGCATGTTCGCGGAGAAATGTTCGAGCAGGATGGAGAGCACTTCGGGCTTCACGTCGCGCCAGTCAGACCCTTCGCCGATGGTCACGGAAATGAAGTCGCCGCCGAAGAAAACGCCGGTGACGTCTCCCAAGGTGAAGAGCGCACTGGCGAGCGGCGATGCCTCGGCCTCTTCAGGGGATGCGAAATCGCGGGTGCCAGCGCCCATGACCACGCGGCCGGGGATGAATTTGACGGTCGCCGGATTGGGCGTCGGTTCGGTCTCGATCAGCATGGTGCGCATGTGGCGATTTGCTGCGGCAAGATCAACCCGTTGGAACTTCGCCCGCGACCGTTGATTGAGTGTAGCAAATATGAAGGAGATGCGACGATGAGCACCGAGACCGAAATCCGCGAACGTTTCTGGAAGCAACTGTCGGAAAGCCCGTTTCTGATGGTCGGCCTGCAGGGTTCGCGGGACCATAATCTGCCGATGACCGCGCAGTTGGATCCGGAGGCCAATCATTCCTTCTGGTTTTACACGTCCAAGGACAATCGGCTGGCACCAGGCGGCCCGGCCATGGCGCAATATGCGTCGAAGGATCATGACCTGTTCGCATGC
>MDSZ01239420.1_pt1 | contig 10795 bp, 11 predicted proteins | sample 811201 | NCBI WGS metagenome assembly MDSZ01 (sample SAMN05326647, study PRJNA326480) | marine metagenome | isolation source: seawater | place: Indian Ocean: North | collected 2010
TCATCTTCCTTATTTAAAAAATATGCCCAGAAACAATTTTTATTGTGAAATAAATAATAAAGAAACATTTGATCTTTTGCTAGCGATTTATTCAGAAAATTATGAAAAATTTGATTTAAACTTTTCTTTTTCATCTTCTGGTCTTGCTATTATTCAAAAAAAAAATGAGAGTAATTTAATTCAACCTCATAATTTGAGTCTAAGAGAAAATAGCATAAAAAATATCGTAAGAAAAATATGGGGAAAAATAAAAAAAAATTAATTTTTTTTATGCCATCAATGGAGGGTGGTGGTGTAGAAAAAAATTTAATCATTATAGCAAACTATATTTCGAAACATATTAAAGGTGTAAAACTGATTACATTCGATAGTAATTTTAACAAATATTTTGATAAAAAAATAAAGATAGTTAATGTAATTACAAAAACAAAAAAAAAACATTCTAAGTATTTTAAGTATGCATGTTGTATTTGGCTTCTTTTAAAAGAATATTTATCAAATAAAAATTTGTTAGTATTTACATTCCAGGCAAATATATATGGAATTATTTTAGCTTATTTTTTAAGATTTAAAATTATATCAAGATCTAATTCCTCACCCACTGGATGGAATAAAAATATTTTTAAAAATTTTATATTTAAATTTTTTTTAAAAAAAGCTAACTCTATAATAGTAAATAGTTATGAGTTTAAAAAAGAATTTAAAAAAAGATTTTTGATAAATACAGAGATGATCTATAATCCTTTAAACAAAGATGAAATTATTGAAAAAAGTAATTTGATTGAAAAAAATTCTAACCAATTTTTTAAAAAAAAATTATTAAAGATTATTAATATTGGTAGACTTACAGACCAAAAAGACCACTTGACCCTAATTAAATCATTAAACCTAATTAATAAAAAAATTAATTTTAGAATGCTTATTATTGGTTATGGAATAAATAAAAAATTTTTAGAAAAAAAAATTAAATATTATAATTTAAAAAAATTTATCAAAATAATAAACAATAAACATAATCCATTTCCATATCTTAAAAAATCAGATTTATTTATCCTATCTTCAAAATATGAAGGTTTACCAAATGTTATACTTGAGGCTCAAACCTTAAAAAAGTATGTAATTTCCTCTAATTGTCCAACTGGACCAAAAGAAATATTAAAAAAAGGAAAAAATGGTAGTCTGTTTAAAGTGGGAGATTATAGACAACTTGCATCTATAATTTTAGATTTTAATAAAAATAAAAAAAAATATAATAAAATTGCCAATAAAGCTTATAAAGATTTAAGTAGATTTGATTATAAAAAAAATTGCAGAAAATATTTATCAATCATACATAAACATTTATGAAAATAAACTTTTTAGATCCTCAAACAAGATATTTAATTGACTATGCCAATTTAAGACAAGGAATAATTAAATATCAAACAGATTTTTTAAATTTAGATGAATTTAATAAATTTTTAAAAAAACCATATTATGGTTTTCCCTTAGTCTTACCTATTGGTATAAAATATTTTGATTATACAAATAGTAATTTTTTTATATTAAAAAAAAAAAGAGTCTTAACTCAAATTTTTAAATGTAAAAATCAGAAATATATAGGATCAAAAATTTTTTTCCAGTTTGGTAATAAATTTGCATATAATGTTAAATTAAAACAAAAATATACTCATCATATAAATGAGATTAATAAATTAAATTTAAGTTTGATAAAAAAGATAAAAATAATTAAAAAAAATTCATATATTAGTTCTTTTCAAACAAGAAATATTCCACATTATGGTCATGAAAAGATAATCCAAGGACTTATGATCAAAAAAGGCAAAGTAATAATTAATCCAGTTGTTGGGATGAAAAAAAAAGGTGATTTTAAAAATGAAATTCTAATGAAAATTTTTAAAAAATTGCTATCTAATCAAGAATATAAAAATAAAGTATATTTTCATCCACTTTTAGCAAACATGCACTATGCTGGACCAAGAGAAGCAATGCATCATATAAATTTAAGAGAAATGGTTGGATTTAATAGATTTACTGTTGGAAGAGATCATGCGGGGGCTCAGAATAATTATCATCCCCTCGATGCTTATAAAACAGTGCTAAAAAATAAGGAAAATTTTAAAATAGATGTTTTTTTACATAAAGGCCCTTATTTTTGCAAATCATGTAATAAAATTGTGCTTAAATCCGATTGTAATCATAAAAACTTTTTAGAGATTTCTGGAAGCGAATTTAGGGAGAATTTATTGAAAAAAAAATACTTTAAGTATGCTAGAAAGTCTATTCAAAATTATATTTATAAAATTAATAAAAAACTATTTTACTGATGAAAATTTTGCCAACAATTGGTCCTGAAACTGTAAAAAAACAAAATTTAAAATTTTTGCTGAATAAAACAGATATGGTAAGAATTAATAGCTCTCATAATTCAATAGAATGGCATAGAACAACAATAAAAAAAATAAAAAGTATAAATCCTCAAAGTGTAATTTTAATTGATTTTCCAGGCGTCAAACCTAGAACTAATAACTCTATATCGAGAAATGTAAAAAAAAGTGAAATTATTACCTTTCTCTATGGAACTAAAATTACTAATAATGAAATTCTTCTAACAAAACCTCTACCAAAAGATATTAAAGCTAAATACTTTTCTTTAGATGATGGAAAATTTTATTTTAAACTCATATCAAAAAATAAAAATTCAATAAAAGGAAAATCACTGCAAAATTGTATCATAAAACCAAAAAAAGGTCTGAATATTCCTAATTCAATTTATAACGATCAACTCCAGGAAAAAACTTATATGAAATATTTCAGACTTTTTTCGAAATCAAAAATTGATGCAGTTGGTCTCAGTTTTGTTCAAAATAAAAAAATTATTCAAAAAATAAAAAAGAAATTTCCTGAACTTATTATAGTATCTAAAGTTGAGAATAGTGAGGGTTTGAAAAATGTCGAAGAGATTTCAAAGTTTTCTGATGCTATAATGATAGACAGAGGAGATCTATCAGCAGAAATAGGAAATAATAATTTATATGATGGTATAAACAAGATTTCAAAATATTGCAAAAAATTTGGCAAACCATTAATTATGGCAACTGAAAATTTAGAATCATTATATAATCAAAACATACCCTCCAAAAATGATATTGTTTCTTTGGGTCATTCAATGAATGTGAATTCTGATATAATAATGTTAAGTGAAGAAACAGCAATTTCAAAAAGGTGGAAAAAAATTTTAAATTGGCTTAGTAATTTCATAAATTCAACCAAAAAAAATAAAGAACTTAAATTTTCTAATGAAATCTTTTGGAATATAGCGAAGCTTACCAAAGATTATACTTTAGTATTATTTTCAAGACATGGACTTATGTTTGATAAAATTTTTGAAAACAATATTAATAATAAAGTAATTGTATTTACTGATAAAATAAAAACGTTTAATTCATCAAAATTTTATAAAAATACTGATTCAATATTAACTAAAAAATTTAAAAACAAAAATATAAATAAATTTTATTATGACAATATTAAAAAATTTAAAAATAGAATTTTTACAAAAAATGATCATGCATTTCTTATTACTATTTCATTTCCAAAAAAAGGAACTTCAGCAAATTCAATATCTCTGATTAGGAAAAAAGATTTTTAATAATTATAGACACGTGCTATTAAACGAAGTCTTAAAAAATAAAAGTAATCAGAAAATTTTGGAAATTTCAAAATTATTAAAGAATGTTGGTCAAGAAATCATCAATATTATTGATGAAATTAAAGCTAGAAAGTAAATTAAAAATTTATAAATATTTTGACTAACATGAATTATAAATAAGTTTCCTAAAATAATACCAAATATCATTATTAAAAAACTTAATAGTTCATGAGAATAAATGAATGAATTTTTAAAAATTACAACTGTTATTAAATATTGTATTGACGCTAATATGAAGTAAAAAAAAGTAATACTATACCTAGCATCAAGTTTATTTTTTTCATTAGACAAGATTAATGACATTAGGGTTCCGCCTGAATTAGTTAATCCATGAATTACTCCAACAATTGAAAGAATTGATATTCTGAAAAAATTAATTTTAAAAGTAATTCTATTTTTTAAAACAATCAAAATAATTGATAAAATTATAACAAAACCCACCAAAATTTTAAAATTTATGAGTTCCTGGTAGTATTTAAGAATTAATACTCCAACTATAATTGAAGGTACACATGCTAAATAAAATTTTTTAAATTCTTTTGATGTTGCGAAGTTTATTTGTTTTTTTTTAATACTTGTTATAATTAAATTTATAACACTTGTTAATATTGAAAGTGGTAGTAAATAAAAAAGTATTTCTACGATTGAATAACCTTTTATTAATAGAAAGGGAGTACCAAGAACTAACACACCCACACCCACAGCTGATTGTAATGCTACAATAAGACATAAATAAACTGGTGTAAAATAATTTTCGAAAAATATCATTTGAACTGACTAAATAGTATAATTTAATTTTTATTAAATAATTAAATATTTATAATTTTTAATTACAGAATTTCATATATCATTATTTATAAGATTTATAGGTATAATTAAATACAAGTTGGCTATTCAATATGTTAAAGCTAAAAGAGTTTAAATAAAAATAAATCTTTTGTCAAAAAATTTATAAATGAAGTTATCATTATTCAAAAAAAGTATATTTAATTTAATTAGGATTTATTTCTATCCAAATGATCAAACTCTGTTTAAGAAAAATGACTCTATATTAGACTTTTATTCAAATTTTATATTATGTAATTTCATTAATAAAAGTATAAATAAGTTTAATTCTAATAATATTAAAAAATTTAAAGAAAAATTTTTGAAAAAAAATGATTTTGCTTTTTTTATTGCAACTTTTTTCACAAAAAAGAAGGAGCATCTAATTTACTTTCTTAAATCAAAAAGAAAATATATAATTTATGATGAGAGATTTTATAAAAATCTTAATTTTTTTTATAATTAAAATTATTCCAAAAAATAAAAATTTATTAGTATTTGGAGACAGGGCTGGTCTTCGATTTGCTGATAATTCAAAACATTTATTTATTTATTTAAATAAATATAAAAAAAGATTTAGATGTATCTGGATAACTAAAGATGAAAAAATTATCAAATTATTAAATAATAATAATTTCGAAGCATATAAGCAAAATTCTTTAAAAGGAATTTATTTTTGCTTAATTGCAAATTGGCATCTTTTTAATTTTGTTGAGGAGGATATTGATTCAAGAATTACTCTTTATGCAAAAAGTATCCTTTTATGGCATGGTGTGTTACCAAAAAAAGTAAGTAAGATCAGTCATTCAACAAATTTTGTAAATAACTTCATTTTCAAAAGAACTGAAAAATATTTTGTTTATCCCAATAAAGAATTAGCAAAGCCTTTTTTAAATCGATTCCCTAAATACAAATATGATCTACTTCAATCAAACTTACCTAGAAATCTAGTATTAGAAAAAAAATTAAATTATTTTCACTCAGATACTGAAAAATCTTTAATTGAAAGAATTGATAGATCAAAAAAAAAAATTTTTGGATATTTTCCTACCTGGAGAGAGGATGGATTAGAAATATTTAGAGATATAAAAAGTAATGATGAGTTAGAAAATTTAAATTCAACATTAAAAAAAAATAAATCATTATTGTTATTAAAAAAACATATGAATTCTGAAAAAAAAGATGGAGATAGACGTTATAACCCAAAAATAGAAAAAATGATAAATTTTCTGAAAGAAAAAGATTCTGTTATTTTTGCTGATTATGATTTGGACTTGAACTCTATTTTATACAAATGTGACTACTTAATAACTGATTATTCTGGAGTTATTTTTGATTATCTATATTTAAGAAGACCAATAATTTTTTATGTACCAGATTATGAAGAATTCAAAAAAAATGTTGGGTTTGAGATTAATATAATTGAAAATAATATTGGAAAAATAGCAAGAAATATTAATGAACTAAGTGATATAATTTCAGATAAAAGTAAAAATGATATAGGAAAAACTGACCAAATAGAAAATAAAAATAATTTGAAAAAAAAAATTTTTAATACAAACAATGATGGTATAGAGAATATTATCAAAATTTTAGAAAGAATTTAAATTTATGAAAGCAGTAATTATTGCTGCCGGTTTAGGCACAAGAATTCCACAAATAACAAAAAAAAAACCTAAATGTTTAATTAGAATTAATAATCAAACTCTTATTAAAAGACAAATAGAATTTTTTAGAAGTTTGAATATAAATAAAATTGCTGTTGTAAGAGGTTTTATGAAAAATAAAATAAATTACAAATCCATAACCTATTTTGATAATAACAATTATAGAAATAATGAACAGCTTGATTCATTATTTTGTGCAAAAAAATTTTTTAATGATGATATAATTATTTGTTTTTCCGATATTATTTATGAAAAAAAGATATTGAATAAAATCATAAAAACTAAAAAAAACTTTTCTATTGCTGTAGATAAAAAATGGAAAAATCGTTATTTGAAAAGATTTGATCATCCATTTAGTCAGGCCGATAAGGTAATTTTTAAAAATGGTAAGGTATTAAAAATTGGAAAAAATATTCCAACTCATAAAAGTGATGGAGAGTTTTTGGGTATATTTAAATTTTCAAAAGTGATTGCCCCAATTCTTATTGAAAATTACATAAAAATTAAAAAAACATATAATTCAAAATCACTTCAAATACATGACTTTATAAATTATCTTGTAAAAAAAAAAATAACTGTATATCCTTTAAGTGTCATAGGTAATTTTATGGAAATTGATACCTATAATGATTACCAAATAGCAAAGAAAAAATTTAAATGAAAAAAACAATCTATGTGCCTCTTGCTATTGATGTATTGCACAGTGCTCACATCAATTTATTGAAAATAGCATCAACATATGGTTATGTTATTGTAGGTCTATTAACAGATAAAGCTATTTCGGAATATAAACAAATACCTATGCTAAACTTTCAAGAAAGATATAAAATAGTATCAAGTCTTAAGTTTGTAAATCAAATTGTTGAGCAAGATCAATGGGATTACACAAATAATATAAAAAAATATAAACCAAATTATTTCTTGCACGGAGATGATTGGAAAAAGGGTATACAAAAAAACCTAAGAAGAAAAGTAATTAAAACATTAAAAAATATAAAGTGTAAATTAATTGAAATTCCTTACACAAAAAATATCTCATCATCTGAAATTAAATCAAGGATAGAAAAAGCAGGAATAAATAGTGAAAACAGAATATCAATTTTAAAAAGATTGATAAATTCAAAACCAATTGTAAAAGTATTGGAATCACATAACTCATTAACAGGATTAATTATTGAAAATACAAAATTAATTAAAAAGGGAAATATAAATGAATTTGATGCTATGTGGTCATCAAGTCTTACAGACTCTGCGACTAAAGGAAAGCCAGATAATTCATCTGTTGATTTTTCATCTAGAATAATTTCATTAAATGACATGCTGGATGTAACTACTAAACCTCTTATATTCGATGCTGATAATGGTGGGCAAATTGAACATATAAGTTATTTGATTAGATCATTAGAAAGATCAGGTGTTTCAGCAATAATAATGGAAGATAAAACTGGACTTAAGAAAAATTCATTATTTGAAAATCAAAAAGATGCTAAGCAAGATACTATAAGCTCATTTACAAAAAAAATTAAAAAAGTAATTAATTCAAGAAAAAACAACGATTTTTTAGTAATTGCTAGAATTGAAAGTTTTATTCTGGGTAAAGATATTAAAGATGCTTTAAAAAGAGCAAATGCTTATTCTAAGGCAGGTTCAGATGCTATTTTAATTCATAGTAAAGAAAAAAATACGAAACAAATTTTTTCTTTCGCGAGAGAGTTCAAGAAAAGCAAGTACTTTAAACCAATGGTAGCTGTTCCGTCTACTTATTCCCAAGTAAAAGAACAAGAATTAATTAAAAATGGTTTTAAAATTGTAATTTATGCAAACCATTTACTGAGAGCTGCATACCCAGCTATGAAAAATGCTGCGAAAAGTATTTTGATTAACGAAAGATCTTATCAATTAGAAAAAAAAATTATTCCCATAAAAGAGATAATAAATTTAATTAAAGAGAAATAAAAGATTTAATTTTAAAATGATTGAAGTAAAAAAATTAGTCAATACTTTAAATTATAACAAAATTAATTTTTTTTCAGGAGTACCTGATAGTGTTTTAAAAAAATTTTCAAATTCAATTAGTAATAAAAAAAATCATTTTATTGCAGTAAATGAAGGAAGTGCAATTGCAATGGGAATAGGATACCATTTGTCTACAAAAAAAATTCCTTGTGTATATTTTCAAAACTCTGGTTTAGGTAATGCAATAAACCCTCTTGTTTCAATTGCGCACAATAAAGTCTACTCGATACCAATTTTATTAATGATTGGTTGGAGAGGTTCTCCTCGATTAAATAATGATGAACCACAACATAAAGCTAAAGGAGAAATAACATTACAAATTCTAAAATTATTAAAAATCAAAACTTTGATTCTAAAAAATAATCAAGATATTAAGAAAATAAAAAAACTTATAAGCTATTCAAAAAAAAATGATGAGCCTGTTGCATGCTTAATTGAAAAAGACACATTATTTGATAACAAAAAAAACATACCCAAAACAAATAAGTACACGATTGATAGATTTAATTTTATCGAAGAGTTTCTATTAAAAATTGAAAAAAAATCAAAAATAGTTGCTACTACTGGTTTTACTTCAAGAGAATTATATCAAATACGTAAAAATAAAAAATTGCTAAATAAGGGAAAAGATTTTTATATGGTTGGTGGCATGGGTCATTCGGCTATGGTGTCAGCCACTATTTCGAAATTTTTTAATGGGAAATCGTACTGTCTTGATGGAGATGGCTCTTTTTTAATGCATTTAGGTTCTATTTTCACTGCAGCAAATATAGCCTCAAGTAAATTTAAGTATATTTTATTAAATAATAATGTGCACGAGTCAGTTGGAAATCAAAAAACATTTATAGAAAAAATTAATTTAAAAAGTTTTGCAAAGTCTCTTAAATTTAAAAATTACTATTTAATTTATAATTCAAAACAAATACAAAAAAATATTAATTCATTTATTAAATGTGATGGTCCAAGTTTTTTAGAAGTGAGAATAAAAAATAAGTCGATTAATAATTTGGAAAGACCAAAAGGTTTAATTAAAATAAAAAAAATTTTTATGAAAAATTAAATTTTTTTATGGAAATTAAATTAAAAAATATAAAAAAGAAATTAATTAATAAAAAAATATTAATTATAACAGGTAAAAGTTCATTCAACTTATCTGGTGCAAGTGATCAAATTTTAAGTCTAATAAAAAAAAAAATACTTTCATATATTACAAAATAAATAGGCAGCCTGAATTACAAGAATTTTTAAGTATTATTAAAATTATAAATAAATTTAAGCCAGATATGATATTAGGAATTGGTGGAGGTACTTCAATTGACTATAGCAAATTATGTAGTGTTTTCTTTGATCAAAAAAATATAAAAAAGATAATTGAAAAAAACTTACCTTTAAAAATAAAAAAAAAAATTCCTACTTTAGTAATTCCAACTACTGCTGGCACTGGAGCGGAAGTTACAAAGTTTGGAACAATATTTATTAAAAATAAAAAATTTTCCATCTCTAATGATTTTATAAAACCTGATTATTTTTCAATTATTCCTGAGTTATCGTTAAATTCTTCTCACTATGTAAAGGCTAGCAGCCTTATGGATACAATATGTCAATCAACTGAGTCTTTATTTTCAGTAAATTCTAATAAAGAAAGCATTAGATATTCTATAAAATCTCTACAGTTAGCATTTAAAAACTGGCGAAGATATATTGAATTAAGTGATAAAAAAAGCTCAAGAGAAATAGCACGATCATCTAACTTTTCAGGAAAAGCAATTAACATTGCTAAAACTAATGGACCTCACGCCGTTTCTTATTATTTTAGTACTTATCATAATTTAAGTCATGGCCATGCAGTTACATTGACAATAAATAGTTTTCTTTATTTTAATTTTGTTAATTCTAAAAGAGCCAAAAAAAAAATTAATATAGAAGAAAGATTTAAAAAACTATTCAAAATTACAAAAACTAATTCTATAAAAGATTTAAATTTATTTTACAAAAAAATAATTAATAACCTTGGTTTAGAAATAAATTTTAAAAAATTGAAAATTAACCTTAAAAAAGAAATAAAAAATATAATAAATGAGACAAATTTAGAGAGACTTAAAAATAATCCAATAGAACTCGATAAGAGAGATCTCTATAAAATTATTAAAAATAATGAAATGAAGAACTTTAATTAAGTTATATAGATTTAATATTAATAAATATGATCAAATTTAAAAAATTATCTAAATTGATAAAAAATTTTCTTCTTGTGAAAGATGCAGAACCTTTATTTGATAATCAGGAGATAAAATCAAAACTTGAAATTAATTTTGATTTTTATAATTTTGGAAAAAAAAATAAAAACAAAGTATTCTATGTCATTAAAAGATCCCCCGGAGCTGGTTTGTTTTCAAATTTGATATATGTATTTAATCATTTAGATATAGCAAAAAAAAACAATTTTATTCCAATAATTGATATGGAAAATTTCACAACAATTTATAATGAAAAAAAGAAAATAGATAATTCTTTTAATGCATGGGATTATTATTTTGAAAAGATAAATAAGTATGAACTTAAAGATGTTTATAAA
>MDSZ01260513.1_pt1 | contig 10795 bp, 7 predicted proteins | sample 811201 | NCBI WGS metagenome assembly MDSZ01 (sample SAMN05326647, study PRJNA326480) | marine metagenome | isolation source: seawater | place: Indian Ocean: North | collected 2010
TAATATCTATACTCTTTAGATTTATAAGGCCCTTCTTTTTCAACACCTATATATTTAGATTGTTTTGAACTTAATTTTGTTAATTTTACACCCAAATGATTTAAATGCAATCGTGCTACTTCTTCATCCAACTCCTTACTTAAAACATGCACACCATCATCTATCTTACCTTCCCATAAATATATTTGTGCTAAAACCTGATTAGTAAATGATGTTGACATTACAAATGAAGAATGTCCTGTAGCATTACCTAAATTAACCAATCTTCCTCTAGATAATAGAATAATAGAGTGACCATCAGGAAACTCAAATCTATCAACTTGAGGTTTAATATTAAACTCTTTGATGTTTTTATCTTTCTCTAAATATGCTACATCTATTTCATCATCAAAATGACCAATATTACACAGAATTGCATTATTTTTCATCTGTTCCATATGATTACCCGTAACCACATCTGTATTACCTGTTGCCGTAACAAATATATCTCCATATTTACATGCTTCATCCATAGTGACTACTGGAAAACCTTCCATAGAAGCTTGCAATGCACAAATTGGATCAATTTCTGTCACTGAAACAATCGCACCATAACCTTGCATAGATTGTGCGCACCCTTTACCAACATCTCCATAACCGCAAACAACTACTTTTTTTCCAGCTAACATGATGTCAGTAGCTCTCTTTATACCATCGGCTAATGATTCTCTACATCCATACTTGTTATCAAATTTTGATTTAGTTACAGAATCATTAACATTTACAGCTGGAAATGGAAGTTGATCTTTTTTAGCTAATTGATAAAGACGGTGAACTCCTGTAGTAGTTTCTTCAGAAACACCCTTGATTGATTTTAATAAATCTTTGTAATTTTTGTGCATTAAACCTGTTAGATCACCACCATCATCTAAAATAAGATTTGGTTTCCAAGATTTTTTTCCATTTATCGTTTTTTCAATACACCACCAATACTCTTCCTCTGTTTCTCCTTTCCACGCGTAGACAGGTATACCAGACTTTGCTATTGCTGCAGCTGCATGATCTTGTGTGGAAAAAATATTACAAGATGACCATCGTATCTCGGCACCTAAATCAACTAGTGTTTCAATTAACACTGCTGTTTGGATCGTCATATGTAAACAACCTAAAATCTTAGCTCCTTTTAAAGGTTTTTTTCCTTTATACTCTTTTCTCAAGGCCATAAGACCAGGCATTTCACTTTCTGCTATTGAAATTTCTTTTCTCCCGAAATCAGCTAGATTTATATCTTTTACTTTATAATCTTGTGTCATTTGAAGTTGTCTTTTAACAATTTAAACAATTGTTATCAAGCCACAATAGTTGATAGTTTAGGCAATAAAACTTCTATTTGTGCACCCTTTAAATTTTTTCTATTAGACGCTGTAATCTTTCCCTTATGTAGTTCAATAATATTTTTTACAATATTTAATCCAAGACCTGAATGTTCACCAAAACTACCCGGGCGATTACTGTAAAATCTTTTAAAAATTTTATCTGTTGATCCCTCGTTAAATCCTGGGCCTTGATCTTTTATTAGCATACTATAATATTTCTCACTGTCAGTTAATTCTATTTCGATTTTTTGATTATTCGAACTAAATGAAACAGCATTATCTAAAAGATTTGCAATAACTTGCTCTAATCTATTTTCAATGCCTAAAACATAAAAATTTTTACCATTTAAATTTTCTATGTTCGATATTATGCTAACTTTTTTATTTTGATTAAAAATATCTTGCTTAAAGTCTTCTGTTACAGTTTTTATAACTTCTGATAAATCTACTTTATTCATTTTTTCTCTAGATAAAGAAGCTTCATCTTTGAGCATTTGTGAGTAATCTGTTATAAGTCTTTCTATTCTTTCTACATCATGATCGATTATTTTTAGTAATTTTTCTCTTTCTGAAACATCAGATGTTTTATCTAATATTTCTGAGGCGCCTTTTAATGATGCCAGTGGGTTTCTGATCTCGTGAGTTAAATCTGTTGAAAAAGTTTCGGCTCTATTTGCTCTTTTTTGAAGCTCAGAAGTCATCTCATCGATTGATTTTGTTAATTTGCCAACTTCATCACTTCTCACGATTAAACGTTTAATGTCAATTTTTGAATTTGATTTTCCTTTTATCGACTCAGTAAATTTTACAAGTAAATCAATTGGCTTTAAAATATATTTGTTTAGAAAAAGTGAAAATATCAAAATTACTAAGGCAACTGCGAGAACAGTCCTAATAACAAAATACTTTCTCTCTTTGACAGCAACTAAAATATCATTCGCTTCTTCTGTGACAACAATAAAACCTACTCTATCTTCTGTTTCAGTAACTGCATTTAAAGTATTAATAAAAAAACTATTATTATTAAAATCTTCGAAAACAATAGGCTTACCTTGAAATTCCTTAGTAATATAATTTTTTATAATATTTTTATTTTTTTTTTCTAATTTAGTCTCTTTTAGACTTTCTTTAGTTTTATTTTCACCAATATTTTCCTCGATTATTTGATCTGATCTTCTAAATACACTTTGATCAAGATCAAGAATATTTGTGTCAGCTATCAAGTTTCCATCTTTTGAATAAAACCTCACTCTGTCTAAGCTTTGAAACAGAAATCGAGTTGATAAAAGAAATTTATTTATACTTTCATTTTCAAATTGAATTCCTAATCTTGTCAAATGATCGTTGGTATTTTTAATAATTGTAAAATGATTTTCACTTCTTTTTTTTACCAGATTTGGTTGTACCGCTTTGAGATATATAATTGTAAATAAACCTAAAATTGAGAAGACTAAAAAATTAAATACCAAGAATTTTTTTAAAATCGATACTGACTTTTTGGATACCATTAAGTAACATTCCACCTGTAACCACTGCCATATCTTGTTTCTATAGCAGAAAATTTTTCGTCAACTTTTTTAAATTTTTTTCTAATTCTTTTTACATGACTATCGATAGTTCTATCTTCGATTTCTGTATTTTCCTTGTAGGCAATATCCATTAGGTGAGATCTCTCTTTGATAACTCCTGGTCTTTTGGCTAACTCTTTAACGATCAAAAATTCAGTAGTTGTAAGTTTATCAGGTAATGACTTGCCATTCCACTCACACTCAAGCTGAGAAGGATCAAGCTTAAGCTTTCCATGCGAAATTACATTTTTAGTTTCATCTATTACTTCATTTTTTTTTCTTAATTGCACTCGTATTCTTTCAATTAGAACCTTCATAGAAAAACCACCTGATTTTTTAACAAAATCATCAGCTCCAAGTTTTAAACCGAGCAATTCATCGACTTCTTCATCTTTTGATGTTAAAAAAATTATTGGAATAGAAATTTTTTTTCTCAATTTTTTAAAAAGCTCTTCTCCATCCATTCTTGGCATTTTTATATCAATTACTGCAAGATCAGGTACATTTCTTGTTAAACCGATTAAGGCTGACTCCCCATCAATATAAGTTTGGACTTTGAAACCTTCTCTCTCAAGTGCCATACTAATACCAGTAAGCAGGTTTCTATCATCATCTACCAAAGCAATAGTTTGTTTCATATTTTTATTCTAAAAATTTAATTGTCAAAATTTAGGCGCTTTACTAATGAGCCTCGCCCCAATTATAACCTGAATTAATATTAACTTCCAATGGAATTGAAAACATATGATGATCAGAACTTGAGACAGATACCATAGCGTCTTTTATAAGTTTTTTAACAATATTTTCTTCTTGTTTTTGACACTCCAAAATAAGTTCATCGTGAATTTGGAGAAGCATTTTAGCAGATCTTTTTTTTTCTAATTTTTTATCTATTTCTATCATCGCTAGCCTTATTATATCAGCAGCAGACCCTTGAATTGGTGCATTAATCGCGGCTCTCTCTTGAAAGCTTCGAACGCTGAAATTTTTATCATTAATACCTCTTAAATGTATTCTTCTCCCGAAAATATTTTCAACATAGCCTTGTTTTCTACAACTTTTTATAGTTGTATTCATATAATCTTTTATTTCTGGAAACTTCTTAAAATAAGAATTTATAAACTCTTGAGCTTCATCATTTGAAACTGATATTTGTTTAGCTAACCCGTACTGCGTAATCCCATAAATTATCCCAAAATTTATTGCTTTAGCTTTTCTTCTAAAGTTTTCCGATATTTTGTCTATTGGTAAGTTAAATACCTGACTTGCAGTTAAATTGTGAATATCGAGATTATTTTTAAAAGCTTTTTTTAGTTCTTTAACATCAGCCATATCCGCTAATATTCTCATTTCTATTTGATTGTAATCAGCAGAAATTAGAACACTATTTTTTTCAGCTATAAATGCTTTTCTTATTTCTTTACCATCTATTGATTTTATCGGAATATTTTGTAAATTTGGATCACTAGAGGCTAACCTACCGGTATTAGTAGCAGCCAAAAGAAATGAAGTATGAACTCTTCTAGTTTTTTCATTAATATGATCTTGAAGAGCGTCAGTATAGGTGCTTTTTAACTTTGAAACCTGTCTCCATTCTAAAACTAAATTAGGGAATTTGTGTCCAGCTGAAGCTAGATCCTCTAAAATTTTTGCACTAGTAGCGAGACTACCTTTTTTTGTTTTCTTTAATTTAGCTATTTTAAGGTCATTATATATAATCTCACCCAATTGTTTTGGTGATCCTATATTAAAGTTTTTACCCGAAATTTTGTAAATTTCTTTTTCAATGTTTTCTAGTCTTTTTTCAAATTTTTTTGATAGAGATTTTAAGTAACTATTGTCAACTTTTATCCCGTTTGTTTCTAGTTTTGATAAAATTGATATCATTGGCTTTTCAAATATTTCATAAATACTATTTAGTTTCTCGCGTGTGACTCGTTCTTTAAGTATTTGGTATAATCTTAGTGTTACATCAGCATCCTCCGCAGCATATTCAGTAGCTTTATCCAAATCTACTTCAGAAAATTTCAGTTGACTTTTTCCAGATCCAACCAAATCTTTATATGAAATTGTTTTATGTCCTAGGTGTAACTCGGAAAGAGTATCCATATTATGTCGATTATTTCCTGCGTCTAAAGTGTAGGATAGTAACATTGTATCTTCAATAGAATTTAATTCTATTCCATATTTTTTTAAAATAATTAAATCATATTTTATGTTTTGACCAACCTTTTTAATACTTGTGTCCTCCAAGATTGGTTTTAATTTATTAACAACTAAATCTATCTTTAGAGTAGCGACTTTATGATGCTTTACAGGAATGTAAAAAGCAAAATTAGGTCTATAACTTATTGATACCCCAATAAGTTCAGCTTTTTGAGGATCAAGCGATGATGTTTCAGTATCTACAGAAATAATATCTTGCTTATGCAGTTCATTTAATAATTTATTTAGATCTTTTTCGCTGAGAATTTTTTTGTAAAGTTTGGTATTAATTTTAGTTTCTTTCTTTTTAAATTCTTGAATGAAATCTTTTTTAGTTGGTTCGCCATAAAAACTTATTGCTTGACTTAACAATCTATTAAACTCCATTTCTCTTAAAAAATTATAGAGTTTATCTTTATCTATTTCTTTAATTCTAAATTTATTAGGGTCATCTTTCACTGGAACATCGTTTTTAAGTGTAACAAGACGTTTACTTAATATCGCTTTATCTTTATTCAAAATTAACGTCTCTCTTCTTTTATTTTGAGGAATTTCAGAGGCCTTGCTTAATAAATTATTTAAATTTTTATATTTAATTATTAATTCAGATGCTGTTTTAATGCCAATTCCTGGAACGCCTGGAATGTTGTCAGATGAGTCACCTGCTAATGATTGCACATCAATTACTTGGTCAGGTTTAACTCCAAATTTTTCGAAAACTTCTTTTTCCCCGATAACTTTACTTTTCATTGGATCAAATAATCTAATTTTTTTTGAGACTAATTGCATCAAATCTTTGTCTGAGGAGATGATAGTAACTTTTGCACCAGCATCAGTAATTTGTTTGGCGTATGTTGCGATTAAATCATCTGCTTCATAATTTAACTGTTCAATTGAAGGTAAATTAAAAGCCTCAACTGATTTTCTAATATATTCGAATTGTGGAGCTAAATCCTCTGGAGCTTCTGATCTGTTAGCTTTATATTCTTTATAAATTTCATTTCGGAAATTTTTCCTGGCCGAGTCAAATATCACTGCAAAATGCGTAGGTTTATTTTTGGTATCATCTGATCTTGCCTCTTCCAAAAGTTTAAAAAGCATAGAGCAGAAACCACTAACAGCGCCTGTGGGTAAACCATCGCTTTTTCTTGATAGTGGTGGTAACGCATAATACGCCCGAAAAATATAACCTGAGCCGTCTATTAAGTAATAGTGGTCATCTTTTTTAATATTGCTCATAATTTATAATACCTTAATATTTATCGTGATATAAATAAACTATGTCCAAAACTGTACTATCTGTTGAAAACCTGACAAAACATTACTCCGATAATAAAGAAAAAAAATTTGTGAAAGCCCTTAATGACGTAAACTTTGAGGTAAATCAAGGGGACGTGTTTGGTCTACTTGGACCTAATGGTGCTGGCAAAACAACTTTCTTAAACATTCTGGCTGGCACTGTAATAAAAACTAAAGGTAAAGTGATTGTTTGGGGTTTCGATCTAGACAAAAATCCTCGTCAAGTTAAAGCCTCAATAGGCATTGTTCCCCAGGAAATAAACCTTGATCCTTTTTTTAGTCCAAGACAGTTACTTGAATTACAATCAGGTTTATACGGTGTCACAAAAAATCAAAGAATAACAGATATCATACTTAAAATTGTTTCACTTGAAAAACAAGCAAATTCCTATTCAAGAAATTTATCAGGAGGAATGAAAAGAAGATTACTAATAGCAAAAGCCCTTGTTCATCAGCCACCCATTGTTGTTCTTGATGAACCCACCGCTGGTGTAGATGTAGAATTGAGGGAAAATTTGTGGTCAAATGTGCGTGAACTTAATAAGGCTGGAGTAACAATAATACTAACGACTCACTATCTTCTTGAGGCCCAAAAAATGTGCAATAGAATAGCAATTATTGATAAAGGAAATTTAGTGGCTTTAGATACTACTAAAAAACTGTTAGAAAAAATTCAATTTAAAAAAATAGAGTTCAAAATTAAAAACTTACAAGATAATAGTAATATTAAGCTTAAAGATGTGGAATTTAAAATTTTATCAAATTATATAATAATAGCTAAATACGAAAAAAAATTGAATAAATTTCCTGAAATCATCAAATATTTCAATGACATTGGCCTACAAGTAATGGATATAGCAACAGATGACGGTGATTTAGAAGATGTGTTTCTACAATTAACAAAAAACTAGATTATTTGAAAAAAAAAAGTAATATAAGGTATGGAATTAGTAAAAAAAATTGATACAGCAAAAATTATCAAATATACATTTTTTGCTTTTATTGGAACCATTATATTAGCTATTTCAGCTAAAATAAAATTACCTTTCTATCCTGTTCCTATGACAATGCAAACATTCGTTGTTTTATTTATTGGAGTAGTTTTCGGTTGGAAGCTTGGGGTGGTTACTATAGTTTTATACTTGTTTGAAGGAATTATAGGCTTACCTGTTTTTTCGGGAACACCAGAAAAAGGAGTTGGAATTGCTTATTTTACGGGTCCAACAATGGGGTATTTAATTGGTTTTATTTTAGCAGCGTTTTTCTCAGGTTACATAAATTATAGTAAGAATATTTTTACTAATTTTATGAAAATAATTTTTGCTACAAGTTTTATATACTTGTCAGGAGTGCTATGGTTAGGGGCATTTTTAGGATGGGACAAGCCAATTTTTGATTTGGGGGTTAAACCTTTTCTATTAGCTGAATTATTTAAAGTAACTTTACTATCTTTAATACTTCCAAAAATAATTAAAATTAGAAAATTTATCTAGGCGATCTTTTCGAAAGAATTCGTTGCAGTGTTCTTCTATGCATCTTCAATCTTCTTGCTGTTTCAGATACATTTTTGTTACAAAGTTCAAATACTCTATGAATATGCTCCCATTTCACCCTATCAGCGGACATTGGATTTTCTGGAGGTTTTGCCTTTGAATTAGGGTTAGCAAGCAAAGCGGCTTCTACATCATCTGCATCAACTGGCTTAGCGATATAATCGATAGCTCCTGCCTTTACTGCAGCAACTGCGGTAGGCAAGTTCCCGTATCCCGTTAACATCACTATTCGGCTGTCTTTTTTCGATTTAGAGAGTTCTTTAACAACATCCAGACCATTTCCATCCTCCAACCTCAGATCAATAACAGCAAAATTTGGGGGGGTATTCTTGACTATTTTAAGGCTTTCGGCCAGTGATTTGGCCTCTTTGACGATAAAGCCCTTTTTCTCCATTGCTCTTGATAATCTGCCCCTTAAAGGGTCATCATCATCAACTATTAATAGAGTTTTATCCTCAAAGTCGGATAATTTCAGTTGCGGTAGCTGTTCATTTGAGCCTCTCATACTATTAATATAGTCAACATATTTGCTACTTCAACCCCGTTGATAGTGTTTTTTTTTTCTTTACACAAAGAAAAAAAAACCTTATTGAGGAAATTTACAAAGGTTTTTTACAAATTTTTTAGAAACCTTTTTGTGTAAAACTAACGGGGGACACATGAGATGCAAAAATTTAAAAGCGTTGAAGAGTTAATAAAAACTTTAAATCCGGTTAATCCTGTATACTGCATCAGGCCGGGATCAATAAAAAAATCAGTAGATTTTTTTAAAAATAATTTCCCTGGAGAAGTTCTGTATGCCGTCAAAACCAATTCTAACCGGTTTGTTTTAGATAACATTTTTAAAAATGGTATTAAAAACTTCGATGTGGCATCCATAAATGAGATAAAATTAATTCACAAATTATATCCGGATGCAAAAATGTTTTTTATGCATACGATTAAAGCAAAGGAAGATATAAGTGCTGCGTATCGAGATTATGGCGTAAGAGATTTTTCTTTGGATACAAGAGAGGAACTACTTAAAATACTGGAATCAACTAATTATCCAAAAGATTTAAGTTTATATATCAGAATAGCGATATCAAATGAACATGCTGAATTTGATTTATCGCGTAAATTCGGTGCATTACCTAGTGAAGCACTTGGCTTAGTAAGATTATGTAAACAACACGCAAAAAAAATTGGTATAAGCTTTCATGTTGGTTCACAATGTATGCACAAAATATCTTTTTCTAAAGGTATAAATGAAATAAAAAATATCATAAAAAAAACAAAAATAATACCTGATGTAATTAATATTGGTGGTGGCTTTCCATCTATTTATCCTGATCTAAAGCCTGAGCCACTAGAAAATTATATTCTAGAAATAAAAAATAGCCTAAAAAATCTTAAATTAGAAAAACTGCCTAAAATTATTTGCGAACCAGGTCGTGCTATTGTTGCGGAGAGCGGTTCAACAATTGTAAGAGTAAATTTAAGAAAAAAAAATAAATTATATATAAATGATGGAACATATGGGTCTTTGTTTGATGCGGGAGTGCCAAATTTTATCCTTCCTTCTAAGATGATTTCATCTGGTAGAGTTCAATCAAAAAAAATTACCTCTTTTAATTTTTATGGCCCAACTTGTGATAGCTTAGACTATATGAAAGGACCGTTTTTATTACCAAATAATATAAAAGAGGGAGACTATATTGAGTTAGGTCAATTAGGTTCTTACGGTTTGACATTTAGAACAAAATTTAATGGATTTTACTCTAATCAGATAGTGCAACTTGCAGATAACCCAATAATGTCAATGTATGATCAATCTAGCAAATTAGGTTACCTCGTAGCTTAATGAATAAAAAAAGTAGTCCAAGTATCGGACATAATAAGAAAAGACTCTTAGAAACTCCAATAGATCACATAGATATCACCTCTTTTGACTCTAGAAAAATTGTTGAATCAATGTCTCGAATGTCTTTTACATCGAGAGATACTGCTAACGCTGCAAAAATTTTCAATGAGATGATTGAAGATAAAAACTGTACAATATTTTTGACAATAGCGGGATCTACTTCAGCTGCAGGTTGTATGAAAATTTATTCTGATTTAGTTAAATTTAATATGGTAGATGCTATTATTGCTACAGGAGCATCTATTATTGACATGGATTTTTTTGAAGCGCTTGGTTTTAGACATTATAAAGGTTCTCAGTTTCAAAGTGATAAAGAACTTAGGGAGAATTACATAGATAGAATTTACGACACGTATATTGACGAAGAAGAATTACAAGCTTGTGATAAAGCTATTTGTGAAATCGCAAATTCGCTAAATGTTAAATCTTACACTTCAAGAGAGTTTATACGAGAACTTGGCAAATATTTGAAAGTTAAAGGCAAAAAAAAGGGCTCTTTGATTGAACTGGCTTACGATAATGATGTACCAATTTTCTGTCCTGCTTTCACGGATAGTTCAGCGGGTTTTGGTTTAGTTATGCATCAAGAACAGAACCCTGAGAAACATATAACTATAGACTCTATAAGAGAGTTCAGAGAGTTGACTGAAATCAAAATACAATCAAAACAATCTGGATTATTTATGATCGGGGGAGGTGTGCCAAAGAACTTTGTACAAGATACTGTTGTTTGTGCAGAGCTTTTAAACAAAAAAGTTGATATGCACAAGTATGCTATTCAAATCACAGTAGCAGATACAAGAGATGGGGCATGCAGTAGCTCAACTTTGAAGGAGGCTAGTTCCTGGGGAAAAGTTGATTTAGAAAAAGAACAAATGGTTTACGCAGAAGCAACTTCTGTCTTGCCACTAA
>MDSZ01142140.1_pt1 | contig 10794 bp, 13 predicted proteins | sample 811201 | NCBI WGS metagenome assembly MDSZ01 (sample SAMN05326647, study PRJNA326480) | marine metagenome | isolation source: seawater | place: Indian Ocean: North | collected 2010
CAAGAGTCTAAACTTGGAGAATTATTAGATCCGATAGCCGATAAAATTATTGTAGCCACAGCTCTAATATTGTTAGTTATGGATGGTACTATTAGGCATTACGAAGTAATTGCAGCGATTATAATTTTAACTAGAGAAATATTAATTTCAGGTCTGAGAGAATTTTTGGCAAAAGGTAAAATAAAACTACCAGTGTCAAATTTAGCTAAATTAAAAACTGTTTTACAAATGGTTTCTATTGCACTTTTACTCTCAGGTGAAACAGGAAATAAAATAATTAATTTTCAAGATTATAATGCTCAAACTATTGGTATCATATTTTTATGGTTATCAGCTGCATTAACTCTTTTTACAGGTTATGATTATATGCGAAAAGGAATTGATCACGCGATATCTGAAGACAGTAAAGATTAAGCAGCTTTTTTCTTTCTCACCAAAGCTTGATAGCTCTCATTTAAATCAATTATAGTTTTACAAACCTTATAATTATGTTCTGCGATGCAAGAAACCGGAGTAACTTCAGCTGCTGTACCTGTTAAAAAACATCCTTCAAACTTTGACAATTCATCTGGGCTAATTTTTCTCTCTAAAACTTTTATTTTTTTAGATTTAGCAATTTCTATTACTGTTCTTCTAGTTATTCCGTCCAGAAAAGAGTCTGGTGTTGGAGTATGAAGACTTCCTGCTTTATCTTTAAAAAAGATATTTGCTCCCGTTGCCTCAGCTATATTTCCCTCATGATCAAGCATTAATGAGTCTGTATAGCCCTGTTTCTCTGCTTCATGTTTTGATAAAGTGCAAATCATATAAAGTCCTGATGCTTTTGTATCCCATGGAATTGTATTTGGTGCTGGTCTTCTCCAATTAGAAATATTTAATTTAATGCCCTCAACTTTAAGTTTAGGATCAAAATATGATCCCCATTCCCAAGTTGCAATTGCTACATGTATTTTTGTTTGTTGTGCAGATATTGCCATCATCTCACTTCCTCTCCACGCAACAGGTCTTACATATCCATTTTTAACATTCTGTAAAGTTATTAATTTATTACACGCATTATTTATTTGAGTCTCACTATATGGAATATCAAAACCCATTCTTTTAGCAGAATAAAAAAATCTTGAGGTGTGTTCCTCTAATTTAAAAATAGAACCATCATAAACTCTTTCTCCCTCAAAAACACAACTTGCATAATGTAAACCATGACTTAAAACATGAACTTTGACTTCAGACCAATCAACTAGCTCATTATTGTACCAAATCTTACCTTTTCTTTTATCGTAAGGAATCATGATGAATATTTTTTATTATTTCTAAAAAATATCTTTGTATCTATAATATGTCAATATAACTTACCAATTATGAAAGAACTTTTATATCTAAAAGATGATCAGTTGAAAGAATTGATAGAAAAACTCTTTGTCAGTTACAGAGAGTCTTTTTCAGACTGTAAAAAAATACTAAATAAACACTCAATCGGATTGGCGCACCACAAAGTTATTCATTTGGTCTCTATGTATGACGGAATCACAATCTCGCAATTATTAAAAAAATTAAAAATTACCAAACAGAGTCTAAATAGAGTTCTTAAAGACTTAATTAAACAAAACATTTTAGTTTTTAAGAAAGATGAAAAAGATACAAGAATAAAACATATTTTTTTAAGTGAATTGGGAGAAAAAATTTTTAATGAAATATTTTCAATTCAAAAAAAAAGGATAAGTTCAGCTTTATTAAATTCAAGCTCAGAAGAAGTAATAAATTTTGACAATGTATTAAAAAGAATCATAAATGGATAAATTTTTAGCACATATACTGGTTGTTGACGATGATGATGGAATTAGATCGTTAGTAAAACAATACTTAATAGAAAATAATTTTTTAGTTACTACCGCTAAAAATGCTGAAGAAGCTTATGACAAAACGCAAATAATAAAATTTGATTTAATTGTTTTAGACGTAATGATGCCAGGAAAAAGTGGTTTCGATTTTGTTAATGAACACAAAAATAATATTTTAACTCCAATAATTCTATTAACGGCCAAAGGTGAAGCTGATGAAAGAGTTAAAGGACTTGAGATCGGAGCTGATGATTATTTACCAAAACCTTTTGAGCCAAAAGAACTTATTTTAAGAATTAAAAATATTCTCAATAAAACAAAAAAAAATAATGAAAAAAGAATTGTAGAATTCGACAATATTAAAATAGATCTGAATAAATTATTGATTATTCAAAATAAGAAAGAATTTAAAATAAATAATACAGAAAAGATAATATTAGAAAAAATGATAAATGAACCTGGAAAAACTTTTTCAAGAGAATCAATCGGTAAATTAATTGATTTAGATAAAGAGAGATCAATAGATGTGATTATAACTAGACTAAGAAAAAAAATTGAAATAGATCCCAAAAATCCAAAATATCTTCAAACTTTGAGAGGAGCAGGATATGTTTTATGGATTGAATAAGTTTATCAAAAATATATTGCCTAAAAGACTTTTTTACAGAGCACTATTAATTGTTGCTGCACCAATAATTATTTTACAATTAGTAATAACAATCGTTTTTTTTGACAGCCTATGGATAAAAACTAATAAAGGGATGACTCGTGCAATGGTTAGTGAAGTAAAAACTTTTATAGAAGCATTTGATAACGAAAAATATAATAAAAAAGAATTAATTAATTTATTTTCTGAAAATTTAAATTTAAATGTTAAATTCATTCAAAAAGGTCAATTTGAAAAACAAACTAATGAAAGATGGTTTAGTCCAATTGATAGAACCCTTAGAAGAGAACTAAAGTCAACTTTTGGTAATGAAAATTATTGGTATGATACTTTAAAATACAAAAACCTCATTATTTTAAAAATAAAATTTAAAAATGGATTTTTTGAATTTTTAATACCAAAGAACAGAGTAACTACATCTTCTGCAAGAATGTTTGCACTTTGGATTACTCTACCTGCCATTCTTCTTATCACAATAGCGATGATATTTTTAAAAAATCAAACAAGACCCATTACTAATCTTGCAAAAGCAGCTGAAAGATTTGGAAGAGGTGAAAATATTGATGAATTCAGACCCTCAGGCTCCTTAGAAATTAGACAGGCGGGTTATGAGTTTGACAGAATGAGGAAAAGAATATTAAGACATTTAAACCAAAGATCTGAAATGTTATCTGGAATAAGTCATGATTTAAGAACTCCATTAACAAGAATGAAATTACAATTAGCACTTATTAAAGACAAAGATCTAGAGAGAAAAATGTCAGAAGATATAAATGAAATGGAAAAAATGTTAAATGAATATCTTCAGTTTGCTAGCACAAGTTTTCTTGAAAAAGATGAAATGTTCAATATCAGTGAATTAATTAATGATATTATTGAGAAGTATGAAAACAAAAATATTTCAAAAAAAATAATTGATAAAATTTATACAAACGGTCGTAAGAATTTGATTAAAAGATGCTTAAACAACTTGATAGATAATTCAATAAAATATGCTGAAAAAGTAAACATAGAATTAGTAAAGATAAATAATAGAATAATTGTTACTATCGATGATAATGGCCCGGGTATACCTAAAAATGAATATGATAATGTATTTAAACCTTTTTATAAAATTGACAAAAGTAGAGGAGATACAAAATCTAGTGTAGGTTTAGGATTATCCATAGCTTCAGATATAATTAGATCGCATGGGGGTAACATAATTTTGGATCAATCACCTATGGGTGGTTTAAGGGCTAAGATTTCCTTGCCTTTGTAAATTTTTTTCTTTTATTTTTTTTACTTAGAGAATCTATTTTTTTTTCTAAACTATCAATCCTCTTGATCAAAATATCCACTTCATCCTTACTCACAATCTTCATTCTAAAAACAATTTCATCTCGTTTTGATTTTAAAATATTAAGAATTTCATTTGAAAGATCTTTATAAGAAATTAACCCCTGTTCAAATAATTTAGCTAATTTATCAATTACAAATTTTGATTTTGTCATATATTCTTCTTAAAAATTAATATACTTTATATTTTTTTATTAAAAATGTTTATTAATAATTTTGACCCAGTTGCATTTCAAATTTTTAGCCTTGAAATACGTTGGTATTCTTTGTCTTATATTTGTGGGATACTATTGGGATGGTTTTATTGTAAAAAATACATAATAAATAATCAATTAATTCTAAAATTGTTTGATGATTTTATTACTTATCTTATCATAGGAATAATTTTAGGTGGAAGACTAGGTTATGTCATTTTTTACGATTTAATCTACTTCATTAAAAACCCAGTTGAAATTTTGATGATTTGGAATGGAGGAATGTCTTTTCATGGAGGGTTACTTGGAATAATAATTTCAAGCATCATTTTTCAAAAAAAAAATAATCAAGATAAATTTATTTTTTTGGATTTAATTTCAGTAGCAGCACCTATCGGAATTTTTTTTGGAAGAATTGCTAATTTTATAAATTCAGAACTTTATGGTATAGCCACATCTGTACCATGGTCAGTTAAATTTATTAAAATTGATAACGTAAACAGACACCCTTCTCAGTTATATGAAGCATTTCTGGAGGGAATAGTTTTATTCCTAATAATAAGATTTTTTACAAAAAAAAAATATCTTGAAAAACCAGGTAAAATTTCAAGTTTATTTTTAATTTTTTACTCAATTTTTAGATTTTTCTCTGAAATTTTTAGATCTCCAGATGTTCATATAGGTTATTTAATATTTAATTTAACTACTGGCCAAATACTAAGTTTAATATTTCTAATCTCAGGTCTAATTTTATTTTATAAAAAAAGATGAAATTAAAAAAAAAAACTTATTACCAGTTGATCAATTTATTGACAAAGCTCTATATGACAAAGATTTTGGTTATTATATGAAAAAAAATCCCTTTGGCTCAAAAGGTGATTTTGTTACATCTCCAGGTATATCGATTTTATTTTCAGAAATGGTTGCAATATGGATTATCTCTTTTTGGGAGAAATTAGATTATCCTAAGAGATTTAATTTAGTAGAGATGGGTGGTGGTAATGGTGAGATGATGAAAACTTTATTAAATACTTTTGAGAGATTTCCAAAATTTAATTCTTCATGTAAAATAAATATTCTTGAAAAAAGTAATTATCTCAAAAAAATACAAAAAAAGATTTTGAATAAAAAGAGAATTAATTGGTCTAAAAATTTAGATAATTTAAAAAAATTACCAACAATTTTCATTGCAAACGAATTTTTCGATGCCTTACCTATAAAACAATTTATAAAAAAAAAAAAATATTTGGTATGAAAGATATGTAAATACAGAAAATTTAAAAAAATGTTATTTTAAAGATATTCAATTTGACATGAAAAAATTTGAGAAAAAAAATTGCATTAAGATTGCAGAGGGTCAAGATTTTATAGAATATTCACCTTTAACTTTTAGTTATATGAAAAAAATAACAAAAATAATTGAAAGTAATAATGGAGGTATTTTAATAATAGATTATGGATACAATAATAAAAAAACAAAAAATACTCTTCAGGCAATTTTAAATCATAAATATTCAAATATTTTAGAAAATATTGGTTTTTCAGATATAACCTATAATTTAAATTTTAATTTTTTAAAAAAAATTATAAAAAAAATATGTATGCTAGATGTTAAAATTACTAGTCAAAGAAAATTTTTACTAAAAATGGGTATTCTTAAAAGAGCGGAAATATTATCAAAAAATCTCAATTTTAAAAAAAAGGCGGATATGTCTTATAGAATAAATAGATTAATAGACCCTAATCAAATGGGTGATTTATTCAAAGTTATGTTTATAACAAAAAAGAAAAATTTTTTTAAACAAGGTTTTTAAATTGATAAAATCAAAAAAATTAAATAAGCAAAAAAAAATAAATCACTTTTTTTTCAATAAAATAGGTGGATCTTCTTCTGGGATTTATAAAAGTTTAAATTGCGGTCCTGGATCACATGATAAGAAAACTAATGTTTCTAAAAATTTAGAAATTGTAAGGAAAAAACTTGGTAAAAAAGCTAAAAAAATTATTTTAACAAATCAACTACACAGCAACAAATATAATTTTATATCTAAAGATTCTTTAAAAAAAAAAAAGAAAATGATTGGAGATGCCCTTATTACAAACTTAACTCAGACTCCGATCGGAATTTTAACAGCCGATTGTGCGCCAATTTTACTTTATGATAAAGAAAAAAAAATTGTGGCAGCTATTCACGCAGGATGGAAAGGCGCATATAAAGGAATAATTAGAAATGTGATTAATTTTTTGAAAAAAAATGGATCAAATTTAAAAAATATAATTGCTGCTATTGGACCATGTATATCAGTAAATAATTATGTGGTGAAAAAAGATTTTCAAAAAAGATTTATCAAAAAGAATAAATATAACAAAATATTCTTTAAAAAAAGAAAAGATAAAATTTACTTTAATCTTAATAAATATGTTTACTCTGAGTTGAAAATGCTTAGAATAAAAAATATAGATTTAATTCAAAAAGATACGTTTCAGATAAAAAATAATTTTTTTAGTGCTAGAAGAGCTATTAAACTAAATGAAAATGATTATGGTAGAAATATTTCAGTAATTATGATTAATTGAACTTTTTAAATGAAACTATTATCGGGAAATAGTAATAAACCATTAAGTAAAAATATTGCAAAATATTTGAAATCTAAACTAGTAAATTCTAGTATTAGAAAATTTTCAGACGGGGAAATATATGTTGAAATCAATGAAAATATTAGGGGTAATAGTATTTTTATAATCCAATCTGTTTCTTCTCCAGCCAATGATAATTTAATGGAATTACTTCTTTGTATTGATGCTTTAAAAAGATCATCCGCAAAAAATATTACGGCTGTTATTCCATACTTTGGATATGCGAGACAAGATAGAAAAGTAGTTCCAAGAACCTCGATATCTGCAAAGTTAGTTTCGAATTTAATTACTAAAGCTGGTGCTGATCGAGTGGTTACAGTCGATCTTCATGCAGGACAAATTCAAGGCTTTTTTGATATACCAGTGGATAACTTATTCGCTACTCCAATTTTTGCTAGACATGTAAAAAAGAAAATAAAAAGTAAAAATATCGTATGTATTGCTCCAGATGTTGGGGGGACAGAAAGAGCTAGAGCATTAGGAAAACTTTTAAATGCTGAATTAGCAATTGTTGACAAAAGAAGACCAAAACCAGGTCAGTCACAAGTCATGAATATTATTGGTAAAGTAAAAGATAAGACTTGTATAATTGTTGATGATATTATTGATTCTGGTGGCACTATAATAAATGCTGCGAAAGCTCTTAAGAATAGAGGTGCAAAAGAAGTTTATGTTTATATAACCCACGGAGTTTTGAGTGGAGATGCAGTTACAAAAATCAAAAAATCAATGATTAAAAATTTAGTTATAACAGATACAATTGATAACACTAATAAACTAAAGAATGCTAAAAATATTGAAGTTTTACCAATTTCCACATTAATGGGCGAAGCAATTAAAAGAATATCTAATTCAACTTCTGTTTCAGATCTATTTAAATAATTAGCTTGAGTTATTAGTTAACTTAAGCTAAAAGTCCATGTTTTTATGAATTCTTTAGAAGCAAATACTAGAAATACAAAATCTAAAGGTGATGTAAATAATCTTAGATTTAGCGGAAACGTTCCAGCAATAATTTATGGTGGATCAAACCAAAATGAAAAAATTTCTATTTCAAAAAAAACTCTTAAATTTTTATTAGAAAAAGAAAATTTTTTATCAAATATAATTTGTCTAAATATTGAAGGAAAAAAACAAAATGTTTTACCTAGAGACATTAAATATGATGTTATAACTGATGAGCCTATTCACGTTGATTTCTTGCGTGTTGTGCCTGGTGTTAAAATAAAAATAGAGGTACCAGTAAATTTCATAAATCATGAGAAATCTCCAGGATTAAAAAGGGGAGGAGTTTTAAATATTGTAAGAAGAAAAGTAGAATTAAAATGTCCTAGCGAAAAAATTCCTGAAAATATTACTCTAGATCTCGATGGTATAGATATCGGAGAGAGCTTTAAAATATCAGCAGTGAAACTAGATGAAAATGTAATACCAACAATTCAAGGTAGAGACTTTGTAATTGCTACATTAGCTGCCCCAACTGTAATGAAAGAGCCTGAAAAACCAGCTGAAGCTGAAGGTGCTGAGGGCGCTGAAGGTGCTGAAGGAGCTGAAGGAGCTGAAGGAGCAGCTGCCGAAAGTGAAAAACAAGCAGCTGAAGGAGCTGAGGGAGCTAAAGGCGATAAAAAAGAGAGTGGCGATAAAAAACCTGCTGAAAAAAAAGCCCCAGCAGAAAAAAAATAATCAATAAAATTGAAAATAAAATCCTATTAATTTATGCTTTTGTTAGTCGGTTTAGGCAATCCAACTCCTGATAGTGAAAACAATAGACATAATATTGGTTTTAAAATAATTGATGCAATTAATAAAAAATTCGGTTTATCAAAACAAAAGCCCAAATTTAAAGGCTTATTGACTACTGGAAATGTAGGGGATCAAAAAATTTATGCCATCAAACCTTTAACTTTCATGAACAATTCAGGATTATGTATCAGAGAATTAATTGAATATTTCAAAATTGATGCCGAAAATGTCATAGTTTTCCATGATGATCTTGATATTGAGTTTGGAAAAATTAAGGCAAAATTTGGAGGTTCAAGCGCGGGTCACAATGGAATTGAGTCAATTGATAAATTTATTGGTAAAGAATATTCAAGAGTTAGAATAGGCATAGGAAAACCAAATAAAAAAACTGAAGTCTCAGATTACGTTTTAAAAAATTTTGATGAAGATGAAATGATTGTCCTAGAAAAAGTTACTAACAACATTACAGATTCTATTTCAACTTTAATAAATAAAAATTTAGATTTATTTTCAAGTGAAGTAAATAATAAACCATGAGTTTTAAATGTGGAATAGTAGGTTTGCCTAATGTTGGTAAATCTACATTGTTTAATGCACTAACAAATTCAAGTAAAGCTCAGGCAGAAAATTTCCCATTTTGTACAATAGATCCAAATGTTGGTGTTGTTCCAGTTCCAGATTACAGATTAGACAAATTAACTCAAATATCAAAATCTAAAAAAAAAATTCAAACCACTATTTCTTTTGTTGATATTGCGGGATTGGTAAAAGGTGCCTCAAAGGGAGAAGGACTAGGAAACAAATTTCTTTCTCATATTAGAGAAGTAGATGCAATAATACATATGATAAGGTGTTTTGACTCTGAAAAAATTCAAAATGTAAATTCTTCTGTTGATCCAATAAGAGATCTTGAAATAATTGAAACAGAAATGATGTTAGCAGATTTAGAGTCTATTCAAAAAAGATTAGAAAAAAATAATAAAAAAAATATTGATGAGTCTTTAATAGAAGTATTAAAAATGGCCTTAGACTGCATAAATAATAACAAAAAAATTGATACTTTAATAAATCAATTTGATAGAAAATTAATCAAACAAAGTGGTTTACTTACTTTAAAACCAAAGATTTACGTGTGTAATGTTGATGAGGAAAGTATAAAAAAAGGAAACGATTACACAAAAAAATTTATTAATAAATTTGGTGAGGTTAGTTCGTTAATTATATCCGCAGATATAGAAAATCAAATAAATCAATTTAATAAAGAGGAAAAAATTAATTATATGAACATGTTAGAAATTAAAGAGACTGGTTTAAATTTATTAATCAAAAAAGGATATGAAATTCTAGAACTAGAAACATTTTTCACATCAGGCCCCGAGGAGTCTAGAGCTTGGACAATAAGAAAAAATTGTACAGCCCCTAAGGCTGCTAGTGAAATTCATTCAGATTTTGAAAAAGGTTTTATAAGAGCTGAAACTGTATCATATGAAGATTTTATATCAAACAATGGATGGACAAATTGTAAGTTGAATGGAAAAATGAGACTAGAGGGAAAAGATTATATTGTTAAAGATGGAGATATATTAAACATCAGATTCAATTCTTGACCAGATTTTTTTCATACTAAAGTAAACTAGTATGGTTAGAATAATTAAATATACAATTGTTTTAAATCCTATCTTATGTCTTGTCTCTAAATGAGGCTCAGCAGTCCACATCAAAAATGTTGTAACATCTTTGGCCATTTGTTCCTCAGAAGCCAAAGTGCCATCTGAATATTCAACTAAACCATCTGATAAAGGTTTAGGCATCTTAATTTTTTTTCCATACATATATTTATTGTAATAAACTCCATCATCTAAAATAATATCATTTGGTGGATCCTCATATCCGAGTAAAACAGAGTAAATATAATCCACTCCACCGCTCCTAGCTTTAACTAACACAGACATGTCTGGTGGATATGCACCACCATTTGCAGCTTGAGCGGCTTTTTCATTTTCATAAGGCATTTTAAATTTATCAGATAATTTTGCTGGTCTTGTAAACATTTCACCATCACTATTTGGACCATCAGTTATTTCGAAAGATGCGGCTATTGCTTTTGCTTGTTCCTCAGAAAATTCAGGGCCTCCTTTTTCAGCTAAATTACGATAACTTACGTATTTTAATGAATGGCAGGAAGCACAAACTTCATTATAAACTTGATATCCTCTCTGTAATGAAGCTCTGTCAAATTTACCAAATAATCCCTTAAAAGTCCAATCAGTCTTTAAATACTCAACTTTCTCCTCAGCAAAAGTATTATGAGTAAATGATAAAATTATTGGCAAAAAACAAATTACTTTTAAAAAATTTTTCACTTTAATCAACA
>MDSZ01090313.1_pt1 | contig 10792 bp, 13 predicted proteins | sample 811201 | NCBI WGS metagenome assembly MDSZ01 (sample SAMN05326647, study PRJNA326480) | marine metagenome | isolation source: seawater | place: Indian Ocean: North | collected 2010
AAAACAAAATAAATTTTACAATACAATATGATTAAAGTAAAAATATTAAACGCTCTTAAAGGTAGAAATGAACCTACTTTTAGACCTCTTACTTTCATTAGAGATATGTTGTATACAGATTATAGTATTGAACTAACAACTGATGATGATTTTGATTTTTTATTTGTTGGTATGGAAGATTTTATTGATAAAAAAAAATCACTACAAGATAGTATAGATTATGGTTTAGAAAATTTATCTAAAATAACGGGTGATTATTTTTTATTTGATGGTTCAGACTCAACATCTTTAATGGGTGCATATGAGGTATTTGAACAAAGTGATGCAATATATTTATTTAAGTATCAGTTATTAAATAGAGAGGAATATAAAAAACCAACTGCATTTAATAAATGGTTTTTTGATAATGGTAGTGATTTAGATTTAGGATATGATATACCAGAAGATAAATGGAATAGAATAAAACTGAGTGGTTATAATTTGGGATACTTGTTACCCGAATATAGAAACTTTCATCCAATAAATAAAAATAAAAATATAGACGTTTGTGCAATATATCAGGCGGAACATAAATATAATGAAGACCATTTAGTAAGAAATGATTTACACTATACAAATCATAGAAAAGGGCCTTGGGATATATTGGATTCACAATTTCTTGATGTGAGAAAAGATAAACTACCTTATCAAGAATACATAAATGTTTTATATAATTCAAAAGTGGCTATATCACCATTTGGTATGGGAGAGTTATGTTTTCGAGATTTTGAATGTATACAATTTGGAACAATAATAATAAAACCATCCATGTCAATGGTGAATACAATTCCAAATATATACGAAAGTAATGACACTTATTTGTCAGTTATGTATGATTGGTCTAACTTAAATGAAACCATTGATTATGTTTTAAGTAATTTTGATACATTAAATGAAAGAATTAATCATAATATTAGAGAAAAATTTATAAAAAAATATGATTATCAAAGATTATGCTTGTATTTTTATAATATATTTCGTAAATTAGATAAAATAAAACAGGAGATATAGTGAAGAAAAAAGTTTCAGATATGCCTTTAATGAAAGAAGGTAATAAAAATATAAACATATGTTATCCATTTATTGGTAAAAAAGCAATAGAGTATGTAACAGATACTTTAAATTCAAGATGGATAGGTCAAGGGCCAAAAGTAGAATTATTTGAACAGAAATTTAAAGAAAAATTTTGTCCCAATAGAACTGCAGTTACAGTTGGTTCTGGAACTGATGCTCTACATTTATCTTATATATTAGCAAATATAAAAGAAGGTGATGAAGTTATCTGTCCTTTGTTTACATGCACTGCTACTAATCTTCCATTTTTATATATGGGTGCTAAAATAAGATTTGCAGATGTTCAACCAGATACATTAAACATAGATGTAAATCATGTTAGAGAACTTGTTAACGAAAAAACAAAAGCTATTGTGTGTGTTCATTATGGTGGATTACCATGTGATATGGATGAGTTACAAAGTATCGCAAACGAGTGGGGGATTCCAATAATAGAAGACGCTGCTCATGCACTAGGAGCTACATATAAAGGTAAAAATATAGGAGAGATTTCAGATTATACGATGTATTCATTTCAAGCTATAAAACACATAACCACTGGTGATGGTGGCATGTTAGTTGTAAATGACTCTGAGGCTGAAAAGGCAAAAAGAATAAGATGGTTTGGTATAGATAGAAGTGCGAAACAAAAAGGTATTTGGGAAAATGACATAGTTGAAGTTGGATATAAATATCAAATGACAGATTTAGCAGCGGCTATTGGATTAGCAGGGTTAGAGGAGTTCGATAGTGTATTGAAAAGAAGAAAAGAAATATTTTCTTTGTATGAAACTGAGTTATCGTCATTTTCTGATGTGAGTATTGTTGGAAATGAATTTGATGATAGAACTCATGCGTCTTGGTTGTTCACCATATATGCAGATGATAGATATAATTTACAGAAAAAACTAAAAGATGTTGGAATAGAATCCAATCAAATGCATTTTAGAAATGATAGATATAGTGTATTTAAAGATTTTTGGAAAGGTAAAGAGTTTCCAAATATGGATATAGTAGAGGATAAATATTTAGTGTTACCATTACATCACAAAATGTCGAATGAAGATGTTCATAGAGTTTGTTCTGAAATAAAAAAAGGTTGGTAAGTGAAAATAAATAAAATATTAATCTATGGTTCGGCACATTTAACAGAGGAGACTTGTAATCTATTAAAAAATCATTATGATTTGGTAGGTTACGTACCATCAGTAAATCCAGTCATAGCTGGTAACATTGATTTACCAATAGTTGATGAAAACATACAACACGACATAAAGTTATCACTTCAATACAACAGACGAATAACTAATATTGAAAATGCATATAATGTTCACACTGGTTTACTTCCATCATGGGGTGGTGTTGATATTTTATATCACACTATAAAAGACAGAAAAGAAAGTTATATTTTTGAACAAGGATTAACTTTTCATAAAATGTCGGATGATTTTGACTATGGGCCAATTATAAGTAAGGTTACTTATCCTGTTTATGAAGATGATACTATGGTTGATTTATATGATAGAATAACTAAATGTTTTCCATCTTTTGTGTTAAGTGGATTAAAACTATTAGAATCACTTGATGAACATCAAGTAAATAATTCTTACAAAGAAAAACCAAGAGTATTTAAACGGGGTAACATAGATAATATGGATTCAAAATTATATGAAGATACCTTAAAAAAATTAAAGAGGAAATATGAAAAAATATAGTTATGATATAGATAAGTATGATTTTGTTAATGAGATAGAAAATTTGTATGATATTAATGATTTAGATTTGATACACACTCAATGGAAAGATGCAAAAACTTACGATGTTCTTGATGATGTCACAACAGACCAATTAACAATCTATCATAAGAAATTTTATAACGAAAGTAAAAATACTAAATTTTATGATATTTACAAACATTTTATATCAGAGTTTATTCAGCCGATAATTGGTGAAGAAATATTATATCAAAAAATACCAACATTTAGAGTTCATCAACCCTCTAATTTAGCAGTGGCTGCATTTCACAGAGATAGTGATTATAGTCATTCAGAACACGAAGTTAATTTTTATTTACCTTTGACTAAAGCTTGGGGTAATAATACCATATGGACGGAGACAGAAAGAGATAAAAAAGATTTTCAACCAATTGAGGCTGAAGTTGGTGATGTTTGGATGTGGAATGGAGCTAATTTATTACATGGTAATAAAATTAATGACACAGGTAAATCAAGAGTTAGTGTTGATTTTAGAATTTTACCTTTATCAAAATATAAGAAAAATGAAAGAACAAGTATAACTAATAAAACAAAAATGACCATAGGAGAATACTGGAATGAAATATAAAGAAGGAATAGATTTTGTATTTGCGACTTATGCTATGAGGTTGCCTTGGATGAGAGAATATACAAAAATGTTAGTCAAAAGTATAGATAAATACACCACCAACATACCTTATAAAATATACATTGTTTATAATTATGTTACTGATGAATGTGCAGAAAATAAAAGTAGTAGATATATGAGTAATGGAGCTTTTAATGAAGTTTTAAAAAAACAAGGAGATGGTAAAAGTGAAAGACAAGCTTTACAAGAATTGTTTGGTGACAATGAAAATGTAATTTTAGTTGAGGGTGTAAATCAAAGTGAAACTGTAGTGATTGAAGACAATGGTAAATTCCATCAAGATAGTGGTCTTTTTCCTGGAAAAATAGATGAGTGTCCTGTTAGAGCTCCAAGTAAATATCACTCTGAGGGACTATCAATTGGTGCAAAAGTTGGTACACAAAAGTATGTTTGTTACTTAGACCCTGATTGTGTTTTTGTTAATAATTGGACAGATGAAATATTACCATTATTGGATGAATATTTCTTTGTTTCAAATCGATGGGACCCCGGAACGATGTTTTGGGATTGTAAAAAACCACAACCAAGAAAAGATGTTAAATTAACAGAGTCAGAACTTGGGAGAGCTTGTCCTCAATTTTTAATAATGAGAAGGTCAGATTGTGAAGAGAATGATTTGTGGGTTAACATTGATTACAGAGATGTTGGAGCTAATTTAACTTGGTTTGCTCAATCGAATAAATTAGATTTTTTATGTCTAAAAAACACCTATTGGTATTCACATTGGAAAACACATAAAGGTGTATCTTTTTCAGATATTGAGGAACATATTTTACATCCAAAACATAATGTCTTAAAAATAAAAAATGAAGGTTATCCACATGAGGAAGCTTTTTTACCATCTGGTAAATGTTTTTGGGTTCATAATTTAAAACATGGTGCTAGACCAAAAAATCAAAATGATTCTTGGTTAGATGCTGTAAGAGAACAGTTGGAGTTATAATTTATGAGAAAAGCTATATTCGTAACAGTCAGAACTGGTTCTTCAAGATTACCAAATAAATCTATATTAAAAATACAAAACAGACATACAATAGAATATGTGATTAATAGTGTTAAAAAATCAAAATTTGCAGATGAGATTATTTTATGCACGACAGATTTAAAACAAGACGAAATTTTGTGTGATATAGCTCGTAAAAATAAAATTAGTTTTTTTCAAGGTGATGAACATAATAAATCAAAAAGATGGTATGAAGCCTGTAAAAAATTTAATATTGATTTTTTTGTTACAGCTGATGGTGATGATTTATTTTATGATGTAGGTCTATCTGATTTATGTTTTGAACAGATTAAAGACAATGATTTTATAAATGGTCAAGGTTTATACAATGATGTATATGGGATAAAAACTACTGCATTAGAAACAATTTTAAATATACTTAATGATAAAAACGTAGAGCCTCATGATATGGTTGATTTTTTAAAAGATAAATCATTAAAAGTAAAAAAGTTAACAGACGTTCCTGAAATATATAAAAAACGAGATATTAGAATGACTTTAGATTATGAAGATGATTTTAAATTTTTCTCTAAAGTTATCGAAAATATAAAGCTTGACTTTAATATAGAAAATGTATTATATTACTTAGATAAGAATCCAGAGGTAAAAAATATAAATTATTATCTTGAAGAAAAGTGGAGGGAGAATCAAAATAAATGAAAAATCCAAATAAATATTTAGGAAATGAATTAAAATACATAAAGAAAGTTTTAAATTCTGAAAAATGGAGTTCTACAGAGGGAAGTTGGACGGGAAGGTTAGAAAAAGAATTTGCTAAGAAATTTGAAGCTAAACATGGTATAGCTTTTAATTCAGGAACATCAACAATGCATGCAGCTCTTGAAGCTTTAGGTGTTAGTCCAGGTGATGAAGTTATATCACCAGCACTCACTGTTATAATGAACACATCCACGACAATACATTCTAATGCTATTCCAGTTTATGCAGACATTTTACCTGATACATTCACTATTGACCCTGAAGATATTGAAAGAAAAATAACACCAAAAACTAAAGCTATTATGATTGTTAGTGTTTATGGTTTACCTTGTGAAATGGATGAGATTATGGATATATCAAATAGATATGGTATACCAATTATAGAAGATAACGCTGAGTGTTTTTTAAGTAGATATAAAGGTAAAATGGTTGGAACAATTGGTGATGTAGCCAGTTATAGTTTTGAAAATTCTAAACATATGTCTTGTGGTGAGGGTGGTATGTTGATAACCAATAATACTAAACTAGCTGAAATGTGTAGAAAAGTAGGTGGTCATGGATTTAAAAATCTTGAAGCTGATGAGGGTAGAGTTAAAGCTAATCTTGATGTGTTTCAAAATCCAAATTACAAACGACATAGTGATATAGGATGGAACTACAGATTACCTGAATTTAATTCGGCAATAGCACTAGCTCAATTAGAAAGACTAGATGAAATGGTTGAATTAAGAAAACAATCAGCCAAAGTATTTTTAGATACAATAAAAGATTGTGACTTTTTAACACCTCAAGTTACACCAGAATATTCAGATAATTCTTATTGGGCATTAGGTGTTAAGTTTGAAGAAGAATTGGCTGGTATATCTTGGTATGATTTTAGAAAAGCTTATATGAATAATGGTGGTGATGGTATTTATGGAGCTTGGAGTGTTCCATATCTTGAACCTGTTATGAGTGAAAGAAATTTTGTGAAAAGACTACCAGAAATATATAAAAATATACATTATAAAAAGGGTTTATGTCCAGTTGCAGAGGAAGTTCAGAGTAAATTAATGGTATTTAAAACTAACTATAGAAGTTTAGAACTGGCACAAGAAAAAGCTGACATACTTAAAAAAACCATTGAGGGTGTTAAATGAGAAAAATAATAATAGCAGGTTCAGAGGGATTAATAGGTAGAGAGGTAACTAATTTTTTTGAAAAAGAAAATTGTGAAGTCATAAAATGTGATTTATCATTAGGTCATGATTTAAGTGATGAAAAATTTGTAAAAGATTTTTTTAAAAATAATGATGGTGATTATTTAATTAATTTATTTGCATTAAATGACCATGTTGATAGTAATAAAAAAAGTGATAACTTGTTTGATATATCATTAGATTCTTTTGAATCTTATCTTAAAGTTAATTTAACAAGTTTGTTTTCAGTTTGTAGAGAGTTTGCAAGAACTAGACAAAATGGTGTGATTGTTAATTTTTCATCAACATATGGTTTAGTTTCACCACTACCACATCTTTATGAGGGTGAAAACGAAAAACATATAGCTTATGGTATATCAAAAATAGGTGTTGTTCAGTTGACAAGACATTTATCAACTCATTTAGCACCTAATTTTAGAGTTAATTGTATTGCACCAGGTGGTGTAAAATTTGAACAAGATAAAAAGTTTATAGAAAATTACAGCAAACACACACCGTTAGGTAGAATGATGAATGTTTCAGAATTAAATGGGTTATTAGATTACATTTGTTCAGAAAAATCATCTTACATGACTGGTGAAACTATAAGTGTCGATGGTGGATGGACGAAATGGTAAACTTAAAACAGAAAAAAAATGGTGGGAGAATTAAAATGAAAAAAGTAGCAGTTATATGTAGAGGAACTTCTTTAGATTATATAGATGAATTACCAGAGATGGATTTATATATTCTTGTAAATAGATTTGGACATGAACTTGAAGTTCCCAAAGTAAAAAAAACATTAGAGGGTAAAGAAATATATCATGTTATGAGTCGAGTAGGACCAGAACCATTACTAATGATTGAAAGAGGACATTATAAAAAATTTGATATTAAAAAAATGATACAACCATATACTAAACATATGGGAGACCCAAATAGTGGAAACAGTTATTTGTATAAAGAAATAGATGGTGAGAGATTTTTCTTCGGTGGAAAACAAATACCAGCTTTTTTATTAGGTGACCATCACATTGAACATATGCATAACTATCAATCAAGATACCCACACCATTATCCTTCATCAGGTAATGCAGGTTTTGCTTATGGTACGTTGGATACAGATGCTACTGATGTATACTTGATAGGTATGGATTTTTATGAAAACACAGATAAATTTTATTACGCTGATGACCCAGCTAGTGGATTTTCACCTGAAGATTGTGCTAGAATGAAAGAGTCTATTTTAAATATCGTTAGTAAATTTCCTGAGAAAAATTTTACTATCTATACTTGTGGTAATGTAGAAACTGATTTAGAAAATTGTAAAGTGATAAAGGTTGGTGGATAAATTATGAAAGATTATATTGATATAATAATAACAGTTCTTTTAACAAAAGAGGGTCAACCAGGTAGTCCAAGAAGAGATGGTTATCTTAAACTTTTAATACAAAGTATTGATAAATTTACGAACTATCCTTATAAAATTCATATTGTTACAGATGTTAGAAATGAAGAAGAGGAAAGGCTTTTTGTAGAACTTAAAGATAGTTTTAAAAATCGTGATGATATATTTGTTTTAAAATCTATAAATACCAACAAGGAATTAAATCATGTTTGGGTTCATACAAAAATAGATAATAGAAGAGTAGGTGTTTCCAGTATAAATAAAAGTTTAGCTTATGAAACTGGTATAAGAAATACAAGTGGTAAGTATGTTTGCTTAATGGATTATGATTGTGTTTTCTTAAATAATTGGACTGAACACATATTACCTTTAACTGATAGTAATTTTTTTGTGTCAGCTATGTGGAGAGATGATTTAAAAATAGCTAGAGACCAATTTTTCATATATGAAAGAAGTAAGTTTGATGAGGTGAACTTAATGCCTGATTGTTCTATAGGTGACACCTCTGGTAACGTAACTCATTTTGCAGTTCAAAATAGTTTAGGTTTTTATATATGTAAAAATTCATCTAATTGGGGAGATGAGTCTTTAAGAAAACATCATCTTTTAAATTTAGAAAAAGGGGAACAAATTTGGGTGAACTCTATTCCTTTTTTGTATCACTACAACAGAGGTTCTTCTAAAGATGATTATTTATTTAATTGTTGGTTAGAAGAAGTCGAAAAATATTTAGGAGACAAATAATTGAAAAACGATTTATTAATTACAGGTGGGACTGGACTTGTTGGTTCTGCAATAGATGTGGGAACAAAAGTTTCATCATCAGATGTTGATTTAAGAATAGCAGAGGACACTTTTAATTTCTTTGAAAAACAAAAACCTAAAAAAGTAATTCATTGTGCTGGTCGAGTTGGTGGACTTGGTGGTAATATGAATCACAAAGGTGAGTTTTTCTATGAAAACATTATGATAAATACGAATGTGTTGGAAGCTTCAAGAAGAGTTGGAGTAGAAAAAGTAGTTTCATTTTTATCCACCTGTGTTTTTCCTGATAGTGTTGAGTATCCATTAACTGAAAAAAAGATACACATAGGAGAACCACATCATTCAAATTATCCATACGCCTATGCGAAAAGAATGGTTGATATACAGAGTAGAGCTTATAAAGAACAATATGGTCTTAATTATGTTTCAGTAATACCAACCAACATTTATGGACCAAATGATAATTTTAGTATAGATGATGGACATGTTTTACCAGCTTTAATTCACAAATGTTATCTAGCTAAACAAAACAACACGGATTTAGAAGTTTGGGGTAGTGGTAAACCACTAAGAGAATTTATTTATTCTGAAGATGTTGCAAAATTGTCAAAATGGGTTTTAGAAAATTATGAAGAGGAAGAACCTATAATTTTTACTACATCAGAGGAAATAAGCGTTGGAAATGTGGTAGAAATAGTTGTAAATTGTATGGAGTTTAAAGGTAAAGTAGTGTTTAATAAAGATAAACCAGATGGTCAATTTAGAAAACCTGCAGATAATTCAAAATTATTATCATATTTACCTGATTTTAAATTTACACCAATAGAGGTTGGTATTAAAAATACAGTTGATTGGTTTGTTAAAAACTATGATGAGAGTAGAAAATAATGGAAAAAATATATTCAAAGGTAAAACCAGATAAATTATTACACATCATAAATAGATTTTCTGATATAGATGGTAGAACAGATATAGTTCCAGAAGAAAACTTTTTACAATGTGCATCTCTCAATATGAACAAGGGTGATACGTTTAAACCTCATAAACATGTATGGAAAGATGGTAAAGATAAAGTTATAGCTCAAGAGTCTTGGGTTGTAATTAAAGGAAAAGTTAAGTGTATATTTTATGACATTGATAACACCATTTTAGAGACACCTATCTTAAATCAAGGTGATGCCAGTTTTACTTTATTTGGTGGACACACTTACGAAACATTAGAGAATGATACTATAGTATATGAATATAAAACAGGCCCTTATGAGGGGCAGAAATTAGACAAGGAGTTTTTAGATGATTAAAATAAATATGGGATGTGGTTGGAGAGACTTTGGTAAAGATTGGGTTCACATTGATGGTGGAGATTATCCACATTTAGATTCAAAAGATATATTTAACTTACCATATGAAGATAATTCAGTTGATTTAATTTATGCTTCACATATAATAGAATATTTTAATCGAGAAGAAGTTAAGGATGTGTTGAATGAATGGATAAGAGTATTAAAACCTAATGGTAAACTAAGGTTGGCAGTTCCTGACTTTGAAGCTATGGTTGAATTATATTACATAAAAAACAGAGGTGAAAGATTATATCCTCTTGATAAATTTTTAGGGCCTTTGTATGGTCAGATGTCTATGGGTGAGGAAACGATTTATCATAGAACCACTTATGATTTTGATAGTTTAAAAAGTTTATTATTAAATTTAGGAATGAAAGATATTAATAAATGGGATTGGAGAAAAACTTCACATTCTGAATTTGATGACCACTCTCAAGCGTATGTTCCTCATATGGATAAAGACAATGGTATGTTAATAAGTTTAAATGTAGAGTGTGTAAAATGAGTTTCAAAGTAGTTAGTGATTTTGAAAATGAAATAGCACATTGGTTTGGTGCACCTCATGGTGTAGCAGTTGATTGTTGCACACATGGAATTGAGTTGTGTTTAAGATATAATGATATTCAATCAATAGAAGTTCCAAAGAGAACTTATTTATCAGTTCCTTTTTTAGCAGACAAACTTGGTATTGAATTAAAATGGAAAGATGAAACTTGGGTGGATTACTATAAAATAGGTGGGACTAACATTTATGACGCGGCTGTTTTGTGGAAAGAGGATAGTTACATACCTGGTTCATTTATGGTATTAAGTTTTCAATTTCAAAAACATTTAAGTTTAGGTAGAGGTGGAATGATACTTACAGATAATCAAGAAGCTG
>MDSZ01109586.1_pt1 | contig 10791 bp, 8 predicted proteins | sample 811201 | NCBI WGS metagenome assembly MDSZ01 (sample SAMN05326647, study PRJNA326480) | marine metagenome | isolation source: seawater | place: Indian Ocean: North | collected 2010
GTAAGATCAATTATGTGAATAGTATCTCTTCTGCCAAATATATATTTTTTCATTTTTGGATTCCATCTTAAGGTTTTATGACCTAAATGGACTCCAGCTTCTAGTAATTGTTCAATTGTAATCGTTGGTATTATCATGTTCCTTCCCGGTTATGCCTCCACAGTAATTGCCCAAAGGGACCGGAGGTTTTTAAACCAAATACTGTGTGCGTTGTTTTTTTTAAAATCTTTTACAGTGAATCTTGGTTAATACAAGTGCTTTTTTAGTATATTTTTAAAGTAACACCTGCACTTTTGAGCTTAGAAATAATATTTTGATCAATTTTTCTTTTTTCTGATAACTTATATTGGTGTGCAATTTCTTTATTTTGAATATTTAAAGTAACGTTTGTTTCACCCGGTAAAGATATGATTTTTTTTATTTGATCTAAATTTTTCACAGAAGATGAATGTATTTCAATTGAACTTATCTTCATATTTTTAAGATCATTTATTTTTGTGATCGTTCTAACATTTATTCTAGACGCTATTCCATCAGATGAAAAATTCTTAATAAGGTTCATGAAAACAGAGCTACCCTCTTTTAAAATATCTCTTTTTTTCTCAAATAAATCAGAAAAAACAAATAGTTCAAATACTCCTCCTAAATCAGTGAATTTAACAATTGCATAAGACAAACCCTTTTGATTCTTCTTTTCTTGAATTTTTAAAACTGTTGCAGCTATAATAGATTCTTTAAGTTTTTCATTATTATTGTATTCATTAAAGTTAATTATATTGTACTGTGTATAAAAATTTTTATACTGATTTAATGGATGGTCTGAAATAAAAAAACCAAGTGTTTCAAATTCTTTAGATAATCTCTCTTCAAAGTTAAAATCGTTTGTTTTAGAGAGTATATGTTCATCGTTTTGATCGTTAGCTTCATCAAAAAGATTAATTTGACTCACAGATTTATTTTCATAAAGATTTTTTGATTTTAATATGAGATTTGGAATTGAATCAAAAATTGATTTCCTATTATTATTTAATGAGTCAAAGGCTCCTGCTTTAACCAATCCCTCTAACTGTAATTTATTAATATCTTTCGGATTTGTTCTATTAATAAAATCATATAAGTTTTTAAATTCTCCATTTTTAGATCTTTCTTTTATTAAATTTGAAATAGCTTCATAGCCAACATTCTTAATTGCTCCTAAAGCATAATAAAAATTCTTATCATCAGATGTAAAATCAGGAAAACATTTATTAATATCAGGTCTTATGATTTGAATTTTCATTCTTTTTAATTCTTCATAAAATTCACTTAGTTTTTTTTGATTTGAAAGTTCCATGGACATTGATGCTGAGAAGAATTCATTAGGGTAGTAAGTTTTCAGAAAAGCTGTTTGATATGCAATAACTGCGTAAGCTGCTGCGTGACTTTTATTAAATCCATATTCAGCAAAAGGTTCGATTTTTAAAAAGATACCAGCTGCTACATCTTTTGTAATTCCATTTTTTTCTGCTCCACTAATAAATCTTTGTTTTTGTCTTTCTAGTTCTGCTCTCTTTTTCTTTCCCATTGCTCTTCTTAAAATATCAGCTTCTCCTGGCGTAAAACCAGATAATAACTGAGCAATTTGCATTACTTGTTCTTGATATATTATTACACCATAAGTAGGTTCTAAAATTTCTTTTAGTTTAGGATGCAAGTAGTCAGGTTCTCTCCTGCCATGTTTGCAATCATTATAAATTGGTATATTGCTCATTGGGCCAGGTCTATATAGAGCTACAAGAGCAATAATGTCCTCAAGTCTGTTTGGTTTCATATTTATAAGAGCATCTTTCATTCCTGAACTTTCCAATTGAAACAAACCAACTGTTTTACCTTCAGATAATAGCTCATAAACTTTCTGATCCTCATAATTAATCTTTTCTATATTGAAATTTTTATCAATTTTTTTATTTATTATTTTCTCTGCTTTATTTATTACGGTTAAAGTTTTTAATCCTAAAAAATCAAATTTAACTAATCCAGCATTTTCAGCTGAATACATATCAAATTGAGTCGAAGGTAATAGTAGTTCAGATGATTGATCTTTATATAATGGAACTATCGAGTTTAATTTTTTATCCGCAATTACTACTCCAGCAGCATGAGTTGCAAAATTTCTATTTAATCCTTCAAGTTTAAGAGATAAATCAATTAATTTTTTTACTCTATTATCTTGCTGTATTAATTTTTGTAAACGTGGTTCAGAATTTATACACTCTTGAAGTTTCATAGGTCTAGAAGGATCGAAAGGTATCATTTTACATATAGAGTCAACAAAACCATATGGTAATCCAATAACTCTTCCTACATCCCTAATAACCATTCGTGCTTTAAGTTTTCCAAATGTAATAATATGTGCAACACTATCTTTGTATTTTGTATTCAAATATTTAAATACTAAATCTCTTTTTTCCTCGCAAAAGTCTATATCAAAATCAGGCATAGAAATTCTATCTGGATTTAAAAATCTTTCAAAAATAAGATTAAACTTTATAGGATCTATATCTGTAATTGATAAACACCATGCTACAAGTGATCCGGCTCCAGAACCTCTTCCTGGACCAACAGGAATATCATTATTTTTAGCCCATTTAATATAATCAGATACAATTAAAAAATAACTAGAGTACTTCATTTGATTAATTATTTTAATTTCATGATCCAAACGATCTTTATACATATTATATTTTGTTGTTTTGTTTTCGCTTTCAAGAATTTGTATGTATTTATTTTTAAACTTAATATCCAATCCTTCCTGAGCTAGCTTCTGTAATATTTTGTCAGGATTAGTATCCTTAGAGGATGTGATTTCTGGCAGTAAAGGCTTTGAAAAGTTTGCTTTAAAATTGCACTTGAATGGTAAATAATAGTTATTTTGTAAAGCCTCTGGTAAATCTGAAAAAAGATTGTACATTTCTTTATCGTTTTTATAATTATGATTGTTAGATAATTTAAATCTATCTTTATCATTCACATAAGATTTATTTTTAATACATAACAATGCATCATGTGCTTCGTGCATAGACTCGTCTAAATAAAAAACTTCATGAGTTGCAATTATGGGTACTTCTAGTTTATTGGATAAATTTAAATTAAATTTTTCAAATATCTTTTCGTTTTGATCATTATGCCTTTGAATTTCTAAATAAAAGTTATTTTTAAAACTTTTTTTTAACATTTTGTATAAATCTTCAACAAAACTAACTTTATTTTTCAAAAAAAGTTTGCCAGATAACGATAATAATGATCCTGATAAAACAATAATACCTTCAGGATTTTCAAGTAATTTTTCAAATTCACAATGAGGTTCATTATTTTTATTATTTTCTAAATAAGAATCTGAAGATAATTTTAATATAGTTTCATAACCCTTATGATTTTTTGCAATTAATGGTAATGATCCAATATAATTATTAAATTTAAAGTTAATTTGAGAACCTATTATTGGTTGTGTCCCTACTTTTGAAATTTCCTCTGAAAATTCTAAAGCTCCACATAAATTATTTGTATCTGAAAGGCCAACAGATTTAATTTTATTTTCTTTACAAAAATTTTTAAGATCATCAATTTTTATTGCGCCCTCGCATATAGAATATTGAGTATGAATTTTTATATGATTAAAGTTTTTATTATTTTCTAACATTAATAGATTTTAATTTACCATTAATTAACTGCAATCTACAATCTGCTAAATTGGCAAAATATCTATTATGGGTTGCATATATAATAATTTTATTTTTGGATCTTAATTTAAATAACAATTTAAAAAATTCTCTTGCATGTTTGTGATCTAAATTACCCGATGGTTCATCAGCAATTAAAATATTTGGTGAGTTAATTAATGCTCTTCCGATTGCGATTCGTTGACTTTCGCCCCCAGAAAGCTGTGAAGGAAAATGTTTTGATCTATTTTTGAGTTTTAATTTTTTTAATATTTTATCGGTCAATACTGTACTTTCGCTATACGACTTACCATTAGCTATACCTGCTAGTATGATATTCTCTTCAGCGGTAAAATCATTGAGTAGATTTTTCTCTTGATAAATGATTCCAAAATTATCTGATCTTAATCTATCATTTTGATTTATATTATTGAAATTGATTTTTTTATTATCAAAAATTAAATAACCATATGAGGGTCGATCTATTAATGACAATATATTAAGTAATGTTGATTTACCTGACCCAGAAGGACCTACTAGGGAGTAAATCTTTCCGGTTTTAAATTTAAAATTTAAATTTTTAAGAACACTAAGTTTTTTTTGTCCGGAATAATTTTTACTTAGATTTACTATTTCCATATAATCATTCATATTTAAGAGATTTAATTGTATCTATTTTTGATGCTTTTATTGCAGGATAAATTGAAACTAGGCATGTAATAATTATTGAAAACAAACTTATTAAAAAAATTGAAAAAGGATCTATCTCAGATGGCATTTTACTAAGAAAGTATATTTCCTCTGGAAATAAACTAATATTAAACACTTTGCTTATTAATATTCTGATGGACTCTATATTTAGTGAAAAAATTATACCTGCAACAATTCCAGTTAATGTAGATAAGGTTCCAATCAAAAAACCAACAATAAAAAAAATTTTTATAATTGATAAATTTTGTACACCAATTGATTTTAATATTGCTATATCACGTGTTTTATTTTTAACTAGTATTGTTAAACCTGAAACAATATTAAAGGCTGCTATCAAAATAATTAATGATAAAATTATAAACATTACATTTCTCTCTACCTTCAAAGCTGAAAAAAGTGACTGATTAAGATCAGCCCAAGAATTAACAAGTTCATTTTTATAAATACTTTGAAAAATTAGTTTTTTGGATTCAATATTTTTTGGGTTTTTTAAAAAAACTTCTAAATATCTATTATTTTTATTTAAGTCAAAAAATTCCTCTAAATCGTTCAAATTTAAAAAAGCGATATTTTGATTAAATTCGTTAATTTCACTCTCAAATATTGACTCAACAATAAAAGATTTTTGTTTAGGTAAACTACCTGCAATAGACATTACACTGCTAGGAGAAATTAAAGATATTTTATCACCCAATTTTACATCTAAAATAAAACTAAGTTCTTTACCTATAGAGATATGATTATAAGAAATTGATTTCTTTCCCTCAAAATTTTTATTATTAATTACGTTTAATTTTTTAAAATCATCTCTTAAATAACCTCTCAAAATAATACCTTTTGTATACGAATCGTGAATTACTACCGCCTCACCAGAGTTGCTTAAAAAAAAATCTCTAGATATATCTTTTATTTTTTTGTTTTTTAATTTGTTTAGATCTAATGATCCATCATATGAAAATATTTTAACATGTGGGTTAAAACCATTAATTTTATTTATTAATTCTGACCTAAAACCATTCATAACTGACATAACAACTATAAGAACCGCGACGCCTAAAGTAATTCCTATAAACGAAAAAGTAGAAATTATGTTAATGAATCCATCCTTTTTTTTTGTGAATAGATATCGATATGCTATTTTTCTTTCTAGTAAAGTAATCAATTTGACTTTTTATTTTTAATTATCTTTATAATTTCCTCTAAAGAAAGGAAGTTAGGATCTTTATTTATTTCTTTAAATTCTATTTTTTTTTCATTAAAATTTTTTCCAATTATTATTTGATAAGGTATTCCTAATAAATTGAATTTTTTAATTTTTGATGAAAGATTTTCTTCAGTATCATCTATAATTACCTCTAAATTATTTTTATTTAATTCTTTGTAAATATTTGTAGCCTTTTCTAAATTTGAATTATCATTTTTATTTATTAATGGTAAAATTGAACAATCGTATGGTGATACTGAAATGGGCCAATTCATTATTTCATTTTTATCATCATACTTTGCTTCTATAATTGCTCCAACTAATCTAGATACACCAATTCCATACGACCCCATTTTAACAAATTCTTTTTTTCCATCATAATCAACGCTTGCTTTCATTGACTTTGAATACTTATCCCCAAAATAGAAGATATGCCCAACCTCAATACCTTTTGTTTGAAGTCGATGCACTTCAGGAACATTTTTTTCAAACATATCTTTGCTAAATTTATCATCAGTAACTGAGTAGTATTTTTCGTATTCTTTTCTTAATTTTGTTAAAGAATTTTTGTCAATAACTGTTTTTGAACTATTGACCTGAAAAATTCTTTTGTCAGTATAAATTTTACTTTCACCAGTATCTGCTAATATAATAAATTCATGAGATAAATTTCCTCCAATTGGTCCTGTGTCTGCAGCCATAGGAATAGCGGAAAGATCCATTCTTTTGAAAGTATTTAAGTATGCTAAAAAAAATTTGTTATAAGAGTAAAGCGCCTCTTCATCTGAAATATCAAATGAATAAGCATCTTTCATATAAAACTCCCTACATCTCATTATGCCAAATCTAGGCCTAAGTTCATCTCTAAACTTCCATTGAATATGATATAATAATTGTGGCAATGATTTGTATGATTTTACAGATGATCTAAATATTTCTGTAACTAATTCCTCATTTGTTGGTCCATATAGCATTTCTCTATTTTGGCGATCTTTTATTCTTAACATTTCTTCACCATAATCATCATATCTTCCACTTTCTTTCCAAATTTCACTTGATTGAATTGTGGGCATTAACATTTCTTGAACACCTACTCTATTTTGTTCCTCTCTTACAATTTGCTCAATTTTCTTCATAACTTTAAATCCTAACGGAAGCCAAGAATATATACCTGCTGAAGATTGTTTTATCATTCCTGTCCTTAGCATTAATTGGTGAGATTTTATTTTGGCCTCTGTAGGATTATTTTTAAGTATTGGGATAAAAGATTTTGAAAAATACATGATTTAAATTACATTAAAAAATTTCTTAGATTAAGATAATTATAATTAACTAAATAAAATACAATTAAAAATAACACTGAAGATATGACGGTTGTATATATAAATTTCTTAATAATTTTTGGATTTTCGGGCGATCCTGGATCTTCACCATCAATTTTATAATTTTTATTTCTATTAACATCAATTGGTAATAATGAGAAAAAAACAATCCACCACATTATCACATAAATTACAATTGATCCTGTAATACTCAAATTAAATCCTTATTAATTTAATATTTGTTAAAGGCTTTTTTCCTGTAATTTCTTTTGTTATTTTTCTACAAGATATTTTGATTGCATCTATTATACTATCTTTTTGGTTTTGATTATTTAATGAAAAAGTTCTAGCTGTTTTTTCTATAATATTCTCTAATTCATATTGATAATCTTGATCGTTGTTAATTGGTAAACCACTGTAGGTAAATATTGGTTTATTGTGTATATTTCCTTTTGGCGTAACTAAAATTGTAACATCTAATACACCATTTGCCGAAATATTTCGTCTCTCTTTGATAGATCTTGAATCTTCCTCAACAGCTATATTTCCGTCAACGTATAATCTTCCACTTGGTGCTTTATCAAATACTTCCGGCTTATCGTCGGGTGATAACTTAACTATGTCCCCATTTTCAACTTTAACTGTGTAAGGTATCTGCATTTCTTTTGCAAATTTTGTATGTTCTATCATATGTCTATGCTCACCATGAACTGGGATTATAGATTTAGGCCTCACCCACTCATACATATCTTTTAAATCTTCTCTGTTTGGATGGCCTGATACATGGATAAATTCATTTTCTTCTGAGATAACCTCTATACCCTCTCTAACCAGTTGATTATGTAATTTATAAAGTTTCTTTTCATTTCCAGGAATAATTTTTGAAGAAAATATTACAGCATCACCTCTTTCTATAAAAACATCAGGATGAACATAATTTGCAATTCTCATCATTGCACCCATTGGTTCTCCTTGACTACCAGTACAGAGATAAATTATTTTTTCACGTCCTATATTCTTTGCATCACGAGCATCGATTGGATCAATTACATTTTGTAAATAACCACATTCTCTTGCAGCTTTAAAAATTCTATGCATCGATCGTCCAACTAAAGCAATTTGTCGTCCTGTTTTTTCTGCACAGTAAAAAATACTTTCCATTCTTGCTACATTGGAAGCAAAAGATGTTACGATTATTCTTTTTTTTAATCTTTCAAAAACTTTAAGCATATTTTTTCTTACATCCAGCTCAGAACCTGATCTTCCCATACTGAAAACATTTGTTGAGTCACAAACCATTGCTAACACACCATCATCTCCAATTTTTTTTAATTTATTTTCATCAATTTTATTTCCAATAAGTGGATTTGGATCGCATTTCCAATCTCCTGTGTGAAGAATGGTGCCCGATGGAGTATTAATTTTCAGACCGTTTGGTTCTAGAATCGAATGTGTCAATGTTACAAATTCTATATTGAAAGGCTCAAGATTTAAAGTTCCATTTAATTCAACTATTTTTAAAAAAGATGTTACATCAATTTTTTTTTCTTTAAATTTTTCCCTAACTAATACGGCTGTAAATGGAGTTGCATAAATATTGCATTTAAGTTTTGGCCAAATGTGAGCTATAGCTCCAATGTGGTCTTCGTGGGCGTGCGTTAATATAATTCCTAAAACATCATCTTTTTTATCAACAATAAAACCTGGGTCAGGATATATAAGATCAATCCCTGGAACACTATCATCAGCAAAGGTAACACCTACATCTACAATTATCCATTTTTGATTTTCTGGTTTACCATACGCATAAAGATTAAGGTTCATTCCAATTTCACCTGAACCTCCAAGCGGACAAAATAATAATTCTTCTTTCATATTTTCAAATCAAATTTTTAGCAACTTTTATAATTCCTTTTATAGTTAAATCTTTATCAACTTTACATTTTGTATTAATTGAGTTTTTATATAAATCTGCAAGACCACCTGTTAAAATTACTTTAAAACGTATCCTAGTCTTTTTTTTAATTAATTTAATCATATTGTCAATTAAACCTGCATAGCCCCAAAAAAAACCTGATCTTACAGCTTCATTTGTGTTTTTGCCGATTACATTTGATATTTTTTTTAAATTTATAGTTGGTATTAAAGATGCTTTTGAAGTTAATGTTCTTAAAGATAAATTAATACCAGGTGAGATTATGCCGCCAAGATATTTATTTTTTACTATTACATCAAAAGTAGTGGCTGTTCCAAAATCAATGATAATATAATTAAATTTATTATCAATAGCCGCTATAGAGTTTGCCAGCCTATCAGATCCAACTTGTTTTTTGTTAACTTTAATATCAATTATTTTATTTAAATTTAGATTTTTAATTTCAGTAATGCTTATGTTAAAATTTGATTTAAAAAAGTATGAAAACTGTTTATAAATTTGAGGAACTACACTACTAAAAACAATGTAATTTATATGTTTTTTATATTTTAAAAATTTATTAAGTTTTTTTTTTATTATGAATAAAGTGATATTATTTGATTTAAGGATAATTTTTTTTTTTATATTGAAATTTTTATCAACCAAACATATTTTTACTTCTGTATTTCCAATATCGCCAATTATTTTCATATTAATTTTTTTAAATAAAATTCAAAGTTATTTGTTATTTCATTATAAATTTTAAAACTAGTTAATTTTTTTTTTGTAAATAAATTTAAGTAGGCCGTTGGGTAACGCGGTATATCAGGGCACCTATGAATATTTATTCCTATTCCAATTATTACAAATTTTTTATTTTCATGAAATATAGTTTCTTGTAAAATTCCACAAATCTTTTTTTTATCAATTAATAAATCATTAGGTTGCTTAATTGTAATTTTTTTTTTTAGAAATTTTGATAATGATTTTTTTACTAATTTACAACTTATTGTAGTTAATTTTTTTAAACCAATTTTTTCGCCTAATAGAAAAAAAATAGACATAAATAAATTATCTTTTAAATATATCCATTTATTACCATATCTTCCCCTGCCTCTTGTTTGTTTTTTTGCAATGATTATACCTGAGGAATACCCGCTTTTAATTTTTTTTATTGCAATATCATTAGTACTTGTAACAGTTTTAAATGAGAATTTTTTAAGTTTCATTAGATAAAGATTATTGTAGAGACTATTTCATTAAGTATTCCAGGATATAAAAAATATAACACTAATATTGCTGTAGAGATTGCTAATGTAAATTTTAAACCAAAATTATGATCTGTCTCAAATTTTTCACTAGGTTTATCAAAATACATTATTTTAATTAACCTTAAATAATAAAATGCAGCTACAACTGTAGATAAAAGTCCTACGATTGCTAGAAAATACATTGATTGTTCAATGACAGCCATAAATACATAAAATTTTGCAAAGAAGCCTGCTAATGGTGGAATGCCTGCTAAGGAAAACAATATGATTAATAAAGATATTGATAATATTGGATGATTTGTTGACAATCCTGACAAATCTTCAATTTTTTCATAATATTTACCCTTTTTTTTAAACATAAATAAACATGAAAAAAAAGCTAATGTCATAACTATATAAATCGAAATATAAGTTACCGAGCTTTGAATTCCTTGATTTGTACCAGACGCAATTCCTGCTAAAGCATATCCCATATGCCCTATTGCGCTATATGCGATTAGTCTTTTCAAGTTTGATTGTCCGATAGCTGCTATAGCTCCAAACAACATTGAAGCGATTGATATAAATACAATTATTGTTTGCCATTGATCTATTAAATTTACAAATGGTACATATAAAAATCTGATAATTACAGTTAAAGCAGCAACTTTAGGTAAAGCTGCAAAAAATA
>MDSZ01137500.1_pt1 | contig 10791 bp, 3 predicted proteins | sample 811201 | NCBI WGS metagenome assembly MDSZ01 (sample SAMN05326647, study PRJNA326480) | marine metagenome | isolation source: seawater | place: Indian Ocean: North | collected 2010
GCTATGCTTTGATCTGGTTCAAAGTGGAGCAAGTATCCAAATCTCACAGGATTACTCATCAATGGTCAACTTTGCACGATGCAAGTGCTTAGGTGCTAACGTACTTCGTGGACCTGATCAGATTCCTTGGGACGGTCAACTCCAATATGACTATCAATTATGGATCGATAGCGACATTGTATTCAATTCAGAGAAATTCTGGCAAGTAGTCCTTATGGATAAGGAAATTGCTGGTGGTTGGTACTGCACAGAGGACGGCAAAACCACCTCGGTTGCACACTGGTTAGAAGAAGATGACTTCAGAACTAATGGTGGAGTAATGAACCACGAAACCCTCGAAAGCATCTCGAAAAGAAAGAAACCATTTACCGTTGATTATACTGGATTTGGCTGGTTATTAATCAAAAAAGGTGTTTGGGAACATGAAGATATGAAATATCCTTGGTTTGCTCCTAAAATGCAGGTATTTGAGTCTGGTGAGGTTCAAGATATGTGTGGAGAAGACGTTTCTTTCTGTTTAGATGCAAAAGAAGCAGGTTTTGAGATCTGGTGTGACCCAAGAATACGTGTAGGACACGAAAAAACAAGGACTATTTAAATGGAAGTCTATAATGTGTACATCGATGGTGAATTAACACATGAAAAAGTGCCTGAAAAGGAACTTTTTGACCTAATGGAAGATTATGCAAGGGAATACTACTTCAATTCGGAAGAAGAAGGAGTAGTAGACCCAAAATCTATCAAAGTAGAACCACAAGAACTTTAAATTTTAATCATGGCAGTAAAAACTAAATCAGGAGCATGGGGAACTTCGGTTTTCGTAGAGTCAATACCCAAAAAAACCTATCAAGGTAGGGGAAAACATACAAAATACTCCGCAACTTCTCGAAATAAAGCAAAAAAGAGGTATAGAGGTCAAGGAAAATAGGAAAAATCGCCCGAAAGGGCGTTTTTTTATGCATAGATATAAAATATTAAATTTCTTGCATAAATAAACAAAGAAAAAAGTATTAAGATTCATTTAATGGCAGGTACTCGTGTATCAAGAGGGTTTAAAGACATAAGTTTTTCTTTTGCACCTCATCCAATAACAAAAGATTTGCCAGTATTGACCAATGAACGTGCTATTGTGAGGTCAGTAAGAAATTTAGTGGAAACTATTCCTACTGAACGCTTTTTTAACCCATTAATAGGTTCAAGTGTACGTGCAAGTTTATTTGAAAATATGAGTCCTACATTAGTTGCTGTTATTGAAGATCAAATTATACAAACAGTAACTAACTTTGAACCAAGAGTTGATAATATTCACGTTAATGTTGATGGACGACCTGAACGTAATGCTCTTAATGTTACTGTATTCTTTGATGTTGTAGGATTATCAGTACCAACACAATCATTTAATTTCCTGTTAGAATCAACCAGATAATAATATGCCATTTACACAGTTTACTAGTTTAGATTTTGATGAAATCAAAGCACAGATAAGGGATTATCTTCGCAATAATTCAAATTTTTCTGATTTTGATTTTGAAGGATCTAACTTCTCTATTTTAATTGATACTTTAGCATATAATACTTACATTAATGCTTTTAATGCAAACTTAGTAGCAAATGAATCGTTCTTAGATTCTGCATCTATTAGAGAAAATGTAGTATCTTTAGCACGTAATATTGGTTATATACCACGCTCTAAAACCGCTTCAAAGGCGATGATTACCTTTACGGTAGAGTATGAGGGGGAAGACGTAACTTCAAGCACTCAGAAGTTATCTAAACTGTATTTGAAGCCAGGTTTAGTATGTGTTGGTGCTACGAATAACACTACATATAGATTTTCTATTACCGAACCAATACCTGGAACTTTAAAATACACTGGAAGAACCACTAATCCTGATGGATCTGGAAATAAAATATATGAAGCAGTCTTTGGTACACCTGTAGATCCTATAGAAGTATTCCAAGGTACTTTATCAGAATCAAGGTTTGTTGCTAAAGGACTAAAAGATCAAAGATTTATATTAGATAGTCCAAATATTGATAGTTCTACTATTACAACTTACGTTCAAATTGCTGCTAATTACGAAGCAACTATTGGATATGGTAAGATTGGTAGACAATGGAAAATGATTGATAATATTTTGAATCTTGATCCAACTTCGGAAATATTCTTTACTCAAGAAATTCAAGATGAAAGATATGAGTTATTATTTGGTGACAATATATTTGGTAGAAAATTAGATACAAATGATGTTGTGACCACCAGATATATTATTACTGATGGTGAATCTGGTAATGGTGCTGCTGTATTTGAATTCCAAGGAGTCTTTACAGATCAAGATCCAAATGAACCAGGATCTAAGACAGTTATACCATATGGTAATGTATCGATAAACACCGTTCAGAGTGCCTCAAACGGTTCTGAGATGGAAAACCTTTCATCTATTAAATACTACGGTCCAAGACTGTATTCGGCACAATACAGGGCGGTTACTCCAAGAGATTATGAAGCAATTATACAATCAATATATCCAAGAACGGAATCAATTTCTGTTGTTGGTGGAGAAGAATTAGATCCACCTCAATTTGGTAAAGTACAGATTAGCATAAAACCTAAAAATGGAACTTATATTTCTGACTTTGATAAGATACAAATCAAGAATAAATTAAAAAATTATTCTATTGCTGGAATAGATTCCAGTATTATTGATCTTAAAATACTATATGTTGAAATTGATTCATCAATTTATTATAATTCATCACAAATTACTAGTTCAACTGATTTAAAATCAAAGATAACAGATTCTCTTGTTTCATATTCTAAGAACGTTGACATTAATAAATTTGGAGGTAGATTTAAATATAGTAAAGTCTTACAATTAATTGATAGAGTAGATGATGCTATTACCTCAAATATTACTAAAGTTAAAATTAGAAGAGATTTAAAAGTATTAACCAATCAATTTGCACAATATGAATTATGTTTTGGTAATAGATTTTATATTAATCCTGAAGGATTTAATATAAAGAGTACAGGATTTACAGTATCTGGAGAATCTTCAGTAGTATATTTGACAGATGTACCAAATAAAGATGCTACTGGTGCTTTAGATGGTAGTGGAAAAGGTACTTTAAGTATAATAACTAAAAATGAGAAGAATGAAAATAGAGTTGTAGTTAAATCTGTAGGAACAGTGGATTATATTAAAGGCGAAATTCTTATTAATACTATTAATATAACATCAACCATGTCTTCAAATAGTGTAATTGAAATTCAAGCATTCCCTGATTCAAATGATGTTGTTGGATTAAAGGATCTTTATCTTAGTTTTGACGTTACAAATAGTAAGATAAATACCATCAAGGACGTAATTGCATCTGGTGAAGATGTTTCAGGTGTTGTCTTTTCAAGAGATTATTACACATCAAGCTACTCAAATGGAGAATTGGAGAGGAAGTAAAGAATGGTTGTAGGTATTGATAGAAGAATAAAATTAAATGAGATAATAGAAAATCAACTTCCAAGTTTTTTGGTTGATGATTTTCCTATTGCAACAGACTTTTTTAAACAGTATTACCTATCTCAGGAATTTCAAGGTGGTAGTATTGATTTAATTTCTAATTTTGATCAATATCTTAAAGTTGATAATTTAGTTCCTGAAGTTATATTTGGAAAAACAACTCTAACTTCTTCAGTTTCTTTATCAGATACAACTATTAATGTTTTATCTACAAAAGGATATCCAGATACATATGGATTATTAAAAATTGATGATGAAATAATAACATATACTGCAAAAACAGATACTACTTTTACTGGTTGTATTCGTGGTTTTAGTGGAGTAACTGGATATAATGTAGGAATTTCATCTTTTTTCAATAATATTAATAAAGATACATTAATATTTGAGAGTACAAAAGCAGATACTCATATCTCCGATGGTATTGTTACTAATTTAAGTGTATTATTTCTACAGGAATTTTATAGAAAGTTAAAGAAGACATTCTTACCTGGATTAGAAGATAATGATTTTCATGAAAGTATTGATGTTGGTAATTTTATAAAACATGCAAGATCTTTCTATCAATCAAAAGGTATTCAGGAATCAATTAGAATTTTATTTAAACTTCTATATGGTGTTGATGCAACAATAGTAGATTTAGAAGATCGTTTAATCAAACCATCATCATCAGAATTTATTCGTAGAGAAGTAATTATTGCGGATTTATTAACTCTTGATTTGGATCCATCTAAATTAGTTGGACAAACAATATATAAATCAACAGATACTTCAACGTATGCTTCAGTTTCTGAAGTTGAGATTCTTACCAGAGATAATAAACCTTATTATAAACTTTCATTATTTGTTGGGTTTGATGATAGAGATTTAATAGAAGGAACATTTACAATTCCAGGTAAAACAAAATCTTTAGATCAAGTTCCTGTTGGATCTTCTATTATTTCGGTTGATTCTACTGTTGGGTTTGCTAAGTCTGGTATATTAATAAATGAGGGGATTAATGGTAATAAAAATATAATTACCTATACATCAAAAAGTATAAATCAATTCTTTGGTTGTAGTGGAGTTAATAATATCGTAGGTATTTCATCTGATTTAAGATCTGATGAGGTAATTTATGGATATGCTGATGGTGACACAACACAAAGAGTTGAGTTAAGAATTACTGGTGTTTTATCAGATTTTAAAACTGTATCTGATGTTTCACTAATACAAGAAGATGAAAGAATATATGTTAAAAATGTTGGAGAATCTATAAAAAGTGTATCAAAGTATCCATATACATTTACTGATACTGATGCGTCATATAAGGAAATATTTGCAAACTCTTGGATTTATAATACAAAATCAAGATATCAAATCACTTCAATTACTGGAAGTACTTTTACTTTAGGAAGTTCTATTGATAAATCAAGTTTAAGATTAAATGATAATGTAGATGTTTTAAAGAGAAATAGTAATACTGTAGTAGCAAATGCAGTTGTTGATAGTATTATTGATGAAAATTCTATTACCTTAGCAGGTAGTGGATTGCCAAGTTCTTCTTCCCCATTAACAACAGAGTATGATATTAGAAGGAATATAAGAAAAGCATCAAGTAATGATATTGAATTAATTCATGGAAATAATAGTATTATTTCTGATGTTTTGAATGTATATGTTGATGGTGACAAAGAAGGATATGTTGCATCAAACTCTTTACCAAGTTATACTTTAAATAATATTAATATAAATTCTTCAACAATTCCTAATGGTTCATATGAAATAATTGTAGAGAAGCATGAAGTTGATGGTACATATCATACAATTAAGATTGACAATCCTATTAAATTCTTAACTGGAGATTCTATAATTTATAGATCTCATGGAACAGATTTAGATGGATTGACCTCTGGCGAAAATTATTATGTTGAAGTTCTTTCATCAACAGAAACTGATGCTGAAATTAGATTATACAGATCAAGGGGACAAGTTGGAAATAAAACACAATCTATAGGATTAGGTACAGATTCAGTTGCTACAGGTCCTCATGAATTTATTTTATCAGACCATTATGATAAAACAACAGGATTTGGTAAAAAACTTGCACCTAATCAAATTTTAAGAAGATTTAGATTAGATCATGAACCAGTTAATAGTGGTGAAAATAATATACCTCTTAATAATGTTGGTGTATTAATTGATGGTGTTCAAATAAGATCACCAATTTCCAATAATTATGTTTATTATGGTCCATTAACATCTGTTGATACATTTAATAGTGGTGATGAATATGATGTTATTAATCCACCAAGATTAACAATTGAATCTCCTGTTGGTAGTGGTTCTACAGCATATATTGAGCCAATAGTTAGTGGATCTGTTAAGGAAGTTTTTGTTGATCCACATGATTTTGATATTGATAGAGTTGTTTCATTATCATTAACTGGTGGTAATGGATCTGGATGTAGATTGGAACCTATTGTTGGACAGAGATTTAGAGAATTAGATTTTGATAGTAGAGATGTATTTTTTGCAGGTGGAATATCAAAAGAAAATGAAACTATAACATTTAAAAAAGATCATTATTTAACTAATGGTGAGGCAATTTATTATAATAGTAATGGTAATGCTGAAATAGGTGTTGGTCCTGCATATGATGTTACTAATACACCTACTGGAACTTTATCTAATGGAGCACCATATAATGTTAGAGTTGTTAATTCAAAAACAATAACATTATATAAAAATTATAGTGATGCTATGAGTGGTATTAATACTATTGGTATTTCTACTGCAACTACTGCTAGTGGTATTCATAAGTTTAGAACAAATTCTAAGAATGTATTAAAATCAATTAAAGTTATTGAATCTGGTTCTGATTATCAGTATAGAAAATTAAAAGTAAATCCTTTAGGTATATCAACTACATTTGATAGTATAAACTTTAAGAATCATGGATTTAATGATGGTGATATTGTTGAATATTCACCAACAGTTGGTATTGGAAGCACATATCCAAAAGCAATTGAAGGATTAACTGCCAATAATTCATATTATGTTATGAAATTGGATAGTGATTCATTTAGAATTGCAGATGGAAAAACTAATTATGATCGTGGTAATTATGTTGGTTTAGGATCTACTGGTACAGGATATCAGACATTTAAATATCCTGATATTAAAGTTCATATAGATGTTGCATATGCGTCAACCATAACTGGTTCATATGAAAATATATTAACTCCAGTTGTTACTGGTAGTATTATTGATACTTATCTTTATGATAATGGAGTTGGATATGGATCTAGTATTCTTAATCTTGAGAAGAATCCAGTTGTAACAATAGAGAATGGAAAAGATGCTGAATTAAAACCATCTGTTGTTGATGGAAAAATAGTAGATGTTCAAGTATTAAATAAGGGATCAGAATATTATTCATCACCAAAAATTGTTGTAGAAACTACAGGAATTACAACAAATGGTGTGTTTGGAAATGGTGCTGTTATTAGACCCATTATTAGTGATGGAAAGTTAGTTGATGTAGTTATTGTTAATAGTGGTATTGGATATACTTCAGGTTCTGTTAATGTATATTCAGAATCAAGAGGACTTAATGCTTTATTTGAATCAAGAGTTAGAAAACTTACAGTAGATACGAAGAAGAAGGAAAGTGAATATTCTTTGAATTCTGAGGGATCTGATTCAGTATATTTGAGTTTAATAGGATATAATCAAAATATATCGGATGCATTCAATGATGATGGAACTAAGCATTCTCCAATAATAGGATGGGCATATGATGGGAATCCAATATATGGACCTTATGGATATGTTAATTCAGATGATACATCTTCTGTAGGTATTATAACTTCTGGATATGTATTAGATTCAAGTAAAGTTTTTAATAGACCTTCATTTAAATATCCAAATAATGTTGATATTTTCCCTGAAGGATTCTTTATAGAGGATTATCAATATGAAGATATTGGTAATTTGGATTCTCATAATGGAAGATTCTGTAAAACACCAGAATTTCCTAATGGAACATATGCATATTTTGCTGGAATATCAACAAATGCTTCTACAGGTGCAGTAGATTCATCATATCCATATTTTGTTGGGAATACTTATAGATCAGAGTTCATTTCTACGGATACAACGTTAACTCATGACTTTGATTTTAATAATACAGATATAGTTAGAAATACATTCCCATATAAAGTTGGTGATGAATTTGCTAATAATGATTATATTGTAGAATCTAATGAAACTGTTAGACAACTTACGAAAGTAGAATCAGTAACTTCTGGTGTAGTAGACTTTTTACAAGTATTAGATGGTGGTGATGGTTATAAAGTTGGTGATGTTACAGTATTTGATAATGAAAAAACTAATGGAATGGGAGTTAGGGGAGAAGTTCATTCAATATCAGGTATTGGTGTTTCTAGTATTGACACGCAATTAGAAACTTCGGAAAATGCAGTATTCTTATGGGACTCTGAGAATACAGTAATTGCAGACTATACCCCATTTATAGAATTAAATGATCAAGATACAGTATCAATTTCTGGTTTAAGTAGTTCTATTGTACATTTAACAGATTCGTTTAAAGTTGGTATTAGTACTAATGTTATTGGATTAGCAAAAACAATGTCTGTTAATTCTCTTGTTAATGGAGTTGTTGAGGACATTTATGTTAATATCATACCAAATACAGTATCAATTGGATCATCACTTAAAATTAATGACATTGAGACTGTTAAGGTATTGAACATATATGATATGGGATCTATCTTAAGAGTTAAGAGGTATGGAGTAGGTGCTGCTCATACTTATAGTTCAAAGATAGATGTATTAAATCGTAGTGTTACTATTCCTGTTAAAACTAAAGAATTCAAATCTAAGGTAAATGATCTAATTTATTTTAATGGTCATCAATCAGTTGGTCTTGGAACAACTGTTGGTGGTGGTATAAGTGTTGATTATACTATTGGAGAGGTTACAAAAACTGTACCTATCCCAACAAGAACAATATATCTACCAAATCATCCATTTAAGACTGGACAAAAATTAACTCTTAGGAAAAAGGGAACAGCAACATCATTCATTGTAGGTGATACTCAACATCCAACTAATTTGTTTAATATACCTAATGTAACTACTGATATAGAGACTGTATATGCAATTAATAAAGGGCAAAATTATATTGGACTTGCAACTCAAGTAGGTATAGCAAATACTGCTGGTGATGGTTTATTTTTCCACGGTAATGGTTCTAATGATTTTGAATATGTTTTAGAATCTAATCATGATCAGGTAACTGGTAATATTAGTAAAATTATTTCTACTGTTGAAGTTAAAATTGGTGCTGCAAACACATCTGATCATGGATTATCTAATGGTGATATTATTAGTTTAGATGTAGTTCCTAATAGTGTTGTAGGGTTAGGTAGTACTGCACCATTAACACTATCTTATAATGAAGAATTCCAGAAATTATTAATTAATAGAGTTAGATTTAATGATACTGATGTTGACACTATCAATAATACTATTACTATTGAGAATCATGGATATAAAACAGGTGAAAAAGTTTTTTATGATAGTGATCAACCAGTAGGGGGATTAAGTCGTCAATGTTATTATATCTCTAAGGTTGATTCAAGTAAAGTTAGATTTGCTCAAACATTAAAAGATGTTCAAGTTGATCCATCATTAACTATTGATCTTACTTCTACAGGTGGTTCTGATCATAGTGTTGCTTTAGTTAATCCTCCAATAAGTGTACCAAAAAATTCTAAATTAACATTTAGTACAATTGATAGTTCTTTAGAGAATTATGAACTTAAGATATTTTATGATAAAGAATTTAAAAACGAATTTAATAGTTCTCAAGATAGTAATTTATTCAATGTTAGTGTTGGTGCAACAACAGTACAATTATCTTATTCAGAGTCAGCACCATTAAAATTGTATTATGGATTAACTAGAAATGGGTTTATTAGTACTTGTGATGTAGGTGTTCCAGATTATTCTCAAATAAATTTTGTTGATAGTCTTTATAGTGGAGACTATAAAGTATTTGGTATAACTTCTGACACATATAAGATTTCTCCAAGATCTATTCCAGAATCTTTACATTATAGCGATGATCAATGTGAAAAACTTGAATATTCAACAGAATCTAAGAATGTAACTGGTGCAATTAAAGAAATAAAATTATTATCAAGTGGATATAACTACAAATCTCTTCCAAAATTTAAATCAATTATAAGTGATAATGGTAAAAATGCTAATATTGTAGCATTATCAACTTCTATTGGAAGAATTAAGGATGTTAGAATTCTTGATATTGGTTATGAATATAGTTCTGATAAAACATTAAGTCCAGAAGCATATGTACCTCCTATAATTAGGATTGATAATTTAGATAGTCTTAAATCAGTTAATATTATTAATGGTGGATCTGAATATTTAAGTCCTCCTGATTTAATCGTATATGATCCACAAAATAATAAAGTTGTCGATGAAACATCATTAATAGCACATACACCTCATCAATCTGTTTCAGAAATTGAAGTAATAGCACCAGTTCAAGGATTAAATTCTGTTAATCATAGAGTAATTGCAGTTAATAATTCTAATGGTGTTGGAATTAATTCTATGACTGGTGGTGGATCAGGTATTGTTACTTGTATTTTAAGTACACCTATTAATGGATTTACTCATCCACCATTTGAGATTGGAGATGAAATTTTTGTTGAAGGTATAGAATTATTTGGTGAATCTGGAATAGGTACACAAACATCATCTTCTGTTGGTGTTGCTACTGGTGGTGATGGATATAACTCATCAGATTATCAGTATAGATTCTTTAAAGTTGATGATTTTGTAAATTCAAATCCAGCTGTACTAAAATATAATTTAATTGGATTATCAACTAATCCTGGTATCGCTAAAACATTCCAGTCTGGATATGCAAATATAATTAATAGATCAAAATATCCAGTTCTTGAAAGTATTCAAGAAAGAGGATCTTTTGAAACTAATGAAAAATTATTTGTTCTTGGTGCTAATGGTAAATTTACTCAAAGAGATGTTAGTATTGTAGATTCAAGAGATGATTTTGTTAAGGTTGATGGTACTTTTGAATTAAAAGTTGGTGATCGTATTAGTGGAACTAATAGTAATGTTAGTGCTACTGTAGTTTCTATAATTGAAAATAAAGCAAAATTTGGTGTAGATTATTCAAATCGTCAAGATTATGGTTGGATTGATGATATTGGAAAAA
>MDSZ01100554.1_pt1 | contig 10790 bp, 10 predicted proteins | sample 811201 | NCBI WGS metagenome assembly MDSZ01 (sample SAMN05326647, study PRJNA326480) | marine metagenome | isolation source: seawater | place: Indian Ocean: North | collected 2010
ATTCCTGCTTTACGACATTTAATATTTAAAAACTTTTCTGCACCAAGGTCGGCACCAAAACCAGCTTCTGTAACAACATATTCAGATAATTTTAAAGCAGTTTTTGTTGCAAGAATTGAATTGCACCCGTGAGCAATATTTGCAAATGGTCCGCCATGAATAATAGCTAAATTATTTTCAAGTGTCTGCACTACGTTAGGCCTAACAGCTTCTTTAAGCAGAACTGTCATTGGTCCTTGGGCTTTTAAATCTTTTGCATATATAGGTTTTTTATCTTTTGTATACGCAACAGTAATATTACCAATTTTTTCTTCCAATTCTTTTATATTATTTGATAAACAGAAGATTGCCATTACTTCTGAGGCTACAGTTATATCGAAACTATCATTTCTTGGAGTGTTGGCTTTTAGTTTTTCTAAGTTAATTTCAATTTTTCTTAAAGCTCGATCATTTAAATCCACAACTCGCTTCCAAACAATATCGTCAGGATTAATATTTAATTTATTTCCCCAGTAAATATGATTGTCTATTAAAGCAGAGAGTAAATTGTGTGCCGAAGTAATTGCATGAAAATCTCCAGTAAAATGTAAATTGATCTGCTCCATTGGTATGACTTGAGCATAACCACCTCCAGCAGCCCCTCCCTTCATACCGAACGAGGGTCCTAAACTAGGTTCTCTTAAACAAACCACAGATTGCTTTCCAATTTTATTTAATCCGTCATTTAGTCCAACTGAGGTAGTTGTTTTTCCTTCGCCAACTGGTGTTGGTGTTATAGCTGTTACTAATATCAAATTACTTTTTTTATTTTTTAAAGAATCAATATATTCTAAATTCAATTTTGCTATGTGACGCCCCATTGGGCTAAAGTTGAAAGAATCATCAGATATATTAGATTTTTTTAGAACTTCACTGATTGGTTTTATTTTAGCTGCTCTTGCAATTTCAATATCGGATTTTATTTTATTCATTAAATCCTTACTTAGTGGTGGCCTTGGTAAGAATCGCACTTACGACACATACCTTTTCAGGGTACTGCTCTACTACTGAGCTACAAGGCCAATAAATTTTTCATCAGCAAATAGCAGAGTCTTATAATAATTAATTAGCACTTTCTATATATATTTCAATTAAGTCTGTTTAACTAAGCTTTTTCCCTCAGCATTTTTACCGTACTTATATTCAAATCTTTTTTTATCTTTTTGTTTTAATAATAAATTTGCTTTAATATTGGTTTCGTTTACAAATTTTTCAAATTCTTCTGGTCCAGTAAAGCCATCTACCTTAATTAGTGAAGATCTAAAGAGCATATCATTGAAAGAGCGACCTGGCCAAAATAAATCATTTTTCATTACTTTGCGGTAAACTGGGGTTCCCGGTAAGGGGTTTAGAATTGCGAAAGAAAAACTATCAGCTCCACAGTTCATAGCAAAATCTACTGTTTTTTGAATTTCTTCGTAGGTCTCATCTGGATAACCAATTATCCAAAAAGTATGGACTAACATTCCTGCTTTTTTTGCATTTTCAATGGAAGGTAATATAGTTTCTACGGGCAATCTTTTATTTATCAGGTTATCTAAAACTCTTTGCACTGCACTTTCGCAAGCTAAGGTTATCTGATAGCACCCTGAATCAGCCATTGTTTTGTACATTTCCAGTTGATTTTTTAAATGGTAATTTACTTTTGTGCCATTGGGTGTACACCATGGCAATCCTAGTTTTCCAAGTTCTTTACATAATGCAAACAATTTTTTTTTATCAACCGTAATTGTATCATCATCAAATTGAATTTCTCCAATTTGATAATCTTTGCAGTCATTTTTGATTTCATTCATAATATGTTCAGTAGTTCTCCATCTCATCTTTTGACCCCATAATTCAGGTGTAGTACAAAAAGTACATTTTTCAGGACACCCGCGAGAACACATAACATTTAAAACTCTTTTAGAACGAGATTTAGCTGAGTGAAAAGCACCAATTTTAAAATAACCTTCCATATTTACCATATATCTAGCTGGACGAGGTAAAACGTTTAAATCATGTATTCTTATTGCAGGATTAATTATATATTTTTTATTTCCTATTTTTTTTACTAGTCCAGGAATTTTATCAATATTCTGATTATTAATTATTCCATTAACTAAATCTCTCATAGAAAACTCGCCTTCACCTGTCATTCCATAATCTATATTTTCGTTCTCCAGATCCTCCAAGTGATCTGGCAAATTCGAGCTTTTGTCTGCTAGAGCCCAATTATAATCTATGACTGCATTAGAAATATGATTGCCTCCAAGAATTACTTTAATTCTTTTGTTTATTTTTTTTGCTAATCTTGCAATGTTGTGAGATGAGTCTAACAAATTTGCAAACAAAACAGAAATTGCAATAACATCAGGAGAAAAATCGGAAATTACTTCTGATATTTCTTCATCTGATTGGCCAATAGAAACTACATTGTTAACAGGATCTAACAATTTTCTATTATCCCAACCTTCTAAAGCTGGATCATGAATTTTTACAATATGACCATCATCTTTAAGTACTTGGCCAATAAGCATTAACCCGAGTGAGGGTTGAATTCGATTTACTCCATCTCCAATGCCTTTAAGATTAGGTGTTATTAATAATACTCTTCCTTTTTTCATAGTTATTGTTCAAAATCTAAAAGTTATTCTTCCCTTTGTTAAATCGTATGGTGTCATTTCAACCATTACATTATCACCAGCTAAAACTCTTATTCTATTTTTCCTTAATTTACCTGCAGTGTGAGCAAGGATTTCGTGATTGTTTTCAAGTTTTACTCTAAACATAGCGTTAGGTAGTAGCTCTGTTACTTTGCCTTTGAATTCTAGAGTTTCTTGTTTTGCCAACTACTTATCCTTTTTTATTGTTTTGCTAGATTTATAACTAAAGCACCTGATCTTTCAATGTCTATTTTTTAGATTTTTTCATCTCAGTAAAATAAATTAACATTATAAAACTTTATGTTTTGGCTTATTTTTTGTGTCCCAGGGCACACCTTGATCATCTAAAGTAACTTCAATAACTTCAGCTACTATTCTTATGATTGAATCACCAGAGAATATTAATTTCATTTCATAATTTTCATCTGGTAACTGATTGCTCTCAATTGCTAAAAAGTCTAAAAATTTATCCTTACTTGAATGGTTAATATTTTTTGAATTTACCCCAATAACATTATCAAACTTTAATATTGTTCTTATTCTTTTATTTTTTCTAAATACTCCTTTTTCTACATCCTCCCACATAAATCTATTAAGTTGCATTAAAAAAATTTTATTCTTTTTTAAATTTGCAATATTTTCTTTACTAGCTATTGAGTCCTGAAGATGGGCTGAAATAATTCTTAAATCCTCATCAGTTCTAGCTATAAGTTTTAAATTTTTAGGTTTCACTTTAAATTCTTTTTATTCTTGCTTTGCAATATCTTAATTTTTTTTCCAAAGTCTCGTAACCTCTGTCTAGGTGATATATTCTATTAATTATAGTTCTATTATCAGCAACTAACCCAGCTAATACTAAACATACTGAGGCTCTTAAATCTGTTGCCATTACTTCTGCTCCAGTCAACTTAGACGGTCCTTTGACATATGCAGTTTTATTTTTTATCTCAATGTTTGCTCCCATTCTCTTTAATTCTGGTACATGCATAAATCTATTTTCAAAAATATTTTCTCTAATTTTTGATACACCTTGGGCTTTAGTCATTAAAACCATCAGTTGGGCCTGTAAGTCAGTAGGGAATCCAGGGTAAGGTTTAGTGGAGAGACTTATTTTTTTAATCTTACTGCTCTTAAGAACCTCGATAATTGATTTTTGAATTTTAAATTTTACTCCCATTTTTCTTAAAACATCTATCTCATTTTTAATTACTTTAGGATCAATTTTGTTAAACTTAATCTTTTTACCTACTAGTGCAGCAGCAATTATATAAGTCCCTAATTCAATTCTATCAAAAATTACTTCATGTTTAATGTTTTGTTTAATCTTATTACAACCATTTATTAAAATTTTTCTTCCAAGAATTTTTATTTTTCCTCCTAACGCATTTAAAAATTTAATAAGATCTTTTACTTCGGGTTCTATTGCACAATTTCTTAACAGAGTTTTTCCTTTTGCATAAAAGGCAGCCAGCAAAGCATTTTCTGTAGCACCCACTGAAATACTTGGGAAAGTTATACTTGCACCTTTTAAACCATTTTTTGCTTCAGCAAAAATGTATCCATTTTTAATTTTTATTTTCGCTCCAAGTTTTTTTAAGGCAAAAAGATGTAAATTGACTGGCCTAGTTCCAATTGCACAACCCCCGGGAAGAGAAATTTTGGCCTTTTTACTTTTAGCTAAAAGCGGCCCTAATACTAATACACCTGCTCGCATTGTTTTTACTAATTTATAGGGAGCTAATGTTGAAATATTTTTATCAATATTTTTAATTTCAATTGTATTCTTATTTTTTAAAATACTGATTTTTAGTCCTATGAACTTTAACAATTCTATCATTGTAAAAATATCTTTAACTAGAGGAACATTTGTTAATTTTGCCTGATGTGAAAAAATAGTTGCTGCTAAAATTGGCAAGGTTGCATTTTTGGATCCAGAAATAGAAATATTGCCAGATAATTCTTTTTTTCCATTGATTAATAACTTCTGCATTGAAGATCTTAAATCTTGGGTAAAGTAACTCCTTTTTGTTTCATATACTTACCTTTTCTTTTTGCATATGTAACTTTAGGTTTTTCATTTCCTTTTATAAAAACTAACTGAGCAACTCCCTCATTAGCATAAATTTTTGCTGGTAACGGTGTCGTATTAGAAAACTCTAATGTTACATGTCCTTCCCATCCTGGCTCAAGTGGTGTCACGTTCACAATGATTCCGCATCTTGCATATGTTGATTTTCCTAAACATATAACCAGTACATCATCTGGAATTCTAAAATACTCCATAGTTCTAGCTAGAGCAAAAGAATTGGGTGGTATGATACATTCTTTCCCAATTTTTGTAACAAAACTTTCTTTTTTAAAAACTTTAGGATCTACTATTCCTGAATTTACATTTGTAAATATTTTAAACTCATTGGAAACTCTAGCATCATATCCGTATGACGAAAGACCAAAAGAAATCTTTCCTTTTCTTACTTGCTTATCGACAAAAGGTTTGATCATACCTCTTCGAGCTGCTTTTTTAATCCACTTATCTGATAGAACTGTCATCTTTTTTTTTAATTTTTATCTTAAATTTTTTTCTTTTTTTTAAATTTTTTTTTTAACAAAAATTCACGGGTTTTTAATAAAGTATCTTTTTTTACAAAAGATCGCATATTAAAATTAATTTTTATCTGGGTTTGTTAAATCCTCAAGAGTGATAGGCTTGTTTATATCGTGCATTTGCTTTTCTTTTAAAGATTGGGAAACATTGCTTGATCTTTTAGCTCTTCTTTGTTCAATTCGAGCTTTACGTTTAGCTTCTTTTTTCATGGCTTTGTCACCACGAGTAGATTTATAATCATAATGTATGCCCATAATTGCTCCTGCATCTGAATTTATATTTTTACTTGTTTGAAGACCAATTAGCAAGTGTCTTACAAAATTTATATTAACACTATAAATTTTTGGCGGAATCTAGGCTTTTTTAAAATTATATTTGTTACGCAAGATTTTATAGCAAATTTCTATTAAAACAGAGAAACACAATGTAGAGATAACACTATAAGCAAAAAATGGTATAGCCATCGTGTAAGTTAAAATTAAACCTGCAATTGTCATTCCATACATTCCAGACAGCCATACACCAAAATTTGTCACTATAAAAAATATTAAAGCTCCTAAAAATGCTCCAGAAATCCTGGAAGTAATATTTTTATGAAAATAATGAGAAATAATACCGATTAAAAATACACTCCCCCAGGTAAAAAATGTACCTGAATGGTAACCAATAACAATATCTGTAATAGCAAAACTGATAATTAAAAAAGGTATATAAGAAATCCCTAGAAATACTGGGACATAAAAACTTAGTGCAATTAAGCTTGTGAAATTTGGAGGATGTGGAATAAATCTGCTTATCGCTAACGCTAAAAATATACCTAAAAAAATATATATCTGCTTCATATTATTAGTATATGCTTTTTAAACCAATATTAAAAGAGCGATCTAACTGAGAATAATCTCTTACTGTTTCGTATTTTTCATCAAAAACATTAGTTATGTTAAAAAATAAATTATAACTTTCCCAGATTTTATAATTAATTGAAAAATCATTAACAAAATAATCATCAAGTCTCTCGTCGGAATAGGTTCTATTCCCATTTCCGTAGTCTCTAGCCATATCAGACCATTTTGAATTTAATATAAAACTTAAGTTTTTATCGTTTGGCGACTGAAAATTGGTTTGAAGATTTATAATATTTCGCGGGACTCTTACCATTTGTTTGTTAGTGTAATTTTGATTAGCATTTGGATCGTCTTGTTCAGCTCCATCGTATGTTGAAGTGTAAGTATAATTTAAGTTTAAGTTTAAGTTATCTGAAGCCCTCCAACCTGACATCAGTTCCAAACCTTGAGATTTAACAATTCCATCAGCGTTTTGTGTTGTGTAGGCAGCACCTGAACTATTATTGTCTTTCCAACCTTCTAAAACATTGTCGTATTTAATGTTAAAATAAGTAAGATCAAAGTTTAAGCCATAATTGGAAAAACTTTTTTCAATCCCTACGTCAAAACTTTCACTATTTTCTGCCTTCACAAAAGGTAATGAGTTTGAATTTGCTGCATAAACATAATACATTTCATAGAGAGAAGGGAATCTAAACCCTGTGCCGTATGATGACTTTATTTTTGTAGATTTATCATCAAACAAGTAAGCAAAGGTAACTCTATGAGCTTCTTCATCGCCTGCAATTGAATTGTCATCAAACCTAGAACCAAATGTAGCAAAAATATTTTCTGTGAAACGCTTTTGATAATCAAAATAAGTTGAGGTTGTATAAAAAGACTCAACTTTTTCTCCAGTCAAATCTTTATTATAGCCGATTTGATCATCCTCTCTTTCTATTCCGAAGATAATACTGTTGTCTAAATCAAAATTATAAATACCTTTATAACCATAATTGTATCTATCTCCGTAGTAATTATCTTTGATAGTGTTACCGCTCCCAGGCGCTGCGTTATAAATACGTTTAATGTATGTTTGCGATAGAGAAGCCTCACTAATAAATTTTTTGTTATGTTCATACTCCAACATTAAATTGGCCGAAGATTGTATGCTGTCCTCTTCTTCATTATGTGTTGCCGTAGAAGTATCTACTTCTTTATCATACTGTTTGTAAGTATCTGAGAATCTTAAATTACTTTTAAATTTTAATTCGTTTGACAAATTTTGGCTATAATTTGCTACCAGAGAATTATTTTTATAACCATCTTTTTCATCGTTATGAGTCATTGCAGACATACCCTCCGTTTGAAATCTCTCAAATCCTAAATAAAAATTTTTGTCATCATCAGATCCAGAATAACTAGCAGAATAGTTTGTAGTTCCATGTGAACCAGTGTTAACCATAGTATTTTTTTGTTTTCCTGGTTTACCTTTTTTTGTTGTGATATTTATTGTGCCTCCAATAGCTCCACTTCCGTAAACAGAACTTTGATTTCCTTTTAAAATTTCAACTCTAGATATTTGACTAGTTAAAATATGATTAAAATCAAAATCTCCCGAAACACTTGATGGGTCAGACATTTTTACACCATCGATATATACTGTAGAATATCTTTTAGGTAATCCTCTTAATTGAATAGCTGAGGTTGAGCCATGTCCGCCATTTTGAAAAAAGTTTGCACTAGTTGTGCCGCTTGACAAAACATCTCCTAAAAAAAATTCATTTGATTTTTTTAAAAATTCTTCATCTAGAACTACGACCGAAGTTCCAACTGTTGACGCTGATTGGGGTTTCTTACTAGGAGCAATTACGATAATAGGAATATCTTGTGATAATAAAGTATTATTAAAAACAAAAACAAAAAAAATCAATTTGACTAAAGTTTTTTTTAGCATTGGTTAACCTTTCATTGTAATTAGAATATTAATTCTAATTAAGTTTATAAAAGCCACTGCTAAGAAACATTAGTAGAACTAGACTTTTCCTGGCCATCATTCAACAGCGGACTATACTGGGTGGCGCTCCGACTTTACGGTTGCAGGAACAGCCAGTGAATTTCACACTGATTTCCCACCATGCATTTCAGTACATTGATTTTTATAAAGATTGTTAAATAATTTGCAAGTAATTAATTTTTTCTAAAAAAAGATCTTATTGTGTTGATAACAAAATTAATTTCACCTTGTCTCATTTCAGGGTAAATTGGTAAGGAAATTATTTCCTTACAAATTTTCTCTGTGATCTTCAAATTATGCTTACCCAGCCTAAGTCCTTTATGTTTATAAAGAGGTTTAGGCCAATTTATTAGTGCCTCAATTTTCTTATTTCTAAGGAATTTAAAAAGTTTAAATTGTTTATTTGTTCTAATTACATATGAATTGAAAACATCTCTGTACTCACCGTTATTGTTAATTTGTGGAAGAATTAAAGGCAAATCTTGAAAAGCATTATTATAAATTTTTGCAATTTGGTTCCTTCTTGTAATATTCTTTTCTAAAATTTTCATTTTTGTATTTACAATTGAAGCCTGAAGATTATCCAAACGGCTGCAAAACCCAAAAAAATCAATATCGTATCTAGATTTTAAAAATTTTCCATTTTTTCTTTTACCTTGCCCATGATTTCTTAATCTATATATTTTTTCAAAAAGATTTTTATCATTTGTTACAACAAATCCTCCATCACCAGCTGCTCCTAGCGACTTGAGAGGATGCAGTGAAAAACATCCAGCTTTACCAAAGGTTCCAACAAATTTATTTTTATATTTTGCACCAAATGATTGAGCTCCATCTTCAACTACTAAAAGATTATATTTTTTTGCAATTTTCATAATCGTAGACATTTGACATGAGTGTCCGTAAAGATGAACTGGAAGTATGGCTTTCGTGTTTTTATTTATTAATTTTTCAATTGAGTCAGGATTAATATTAAAATCATAGGAAATATCTGCCAAAGCAGGTTTTGCACCTACGTGCCTAATAGCAGACAATGTAGCAACATATGTGTGAGCTACCGAAATTATTTCTGAATTTTTTTTAAAGCCAAGAGATCCTAACGTAAGTAATATTGCATCGGTACAACTATTTACTGAAACAACATATTTTACACCAAGATATTTAGCTACTTTTTTTTCAAACTCTTCAACCTCTCCTCTTAAAACAAAATCTCCTTTCGTCATGATTTGTTTGAAATTTTTTAAATGAGATTTTTCCTGTTTTTTATATTGCCTTTTGAAATCTATGTAGGGTATTTTCCATTTCATAATTTTTTAAACCTGACGTAAAAAAGTTTTTATACCATTATCTAAAGTGTACTTAAATTTATATTTTAAAAAATCACGTTTATTTATTTTTTTCATTTTACTAAGATCAAAATCATCTTGTCTTTTGTTTGCTTTATCTATGTAAACTTTTGATTTTGAATTGGTTAATCGTATGATTTTCAAAGCTAAATCAATTATTCGTGTTTTTTTGTTATGGCCAATAGTCAATGTTTTATTTTTATATTTAGAGCTCATTGCATGCATTGAAGCTCGAGCAATGTCTTCAGCGTGGACAAAGTCTCTTGTTTGCAATCCATTCCCATGAACTTTGATCTTTTCATTTTTTTTTGCTTTTTGAGCAAAAAGAGTGATTACATCTACACCTCTATTGTTTGAACCATAAATAGTTGAATATCTTAGAATTGTGTAACTTAAATTAAAAAGTAAATTGAAATTTTTAATTATTTGTTCAATTGCAAGTTTAGATGATGTGTATAAATTTCCTGCTTTACCGTGGGTATATATACTGCTAGCAAAAATAAATCTTTTTACTTTATTAATTCTACAAGCCTCAATTAAATAACTGCTAAACAAAATATTATTCTTAATTGTTTCTAAAGGTATAGATTTAACTTTTGTTATATCCGAAACACCCGCTAAATGAAAAACGCAATCAATTTTTCTAGTAACCTTCTTTAATTTTTCGAAATTTGATAGATTAGATTGAATATATTTAATTTTTTTAATTTTGGGTTTTTTTGTATCTAAAATAGTTACTCTAAATTTTTTTTTTACTAAAATTTTTACTAAATGAGAACCTACAAATCCACTTCCACCAGTAACTAATATATTTTTCATTAAAAAACCAGAGTCTTAAACGTAACCACGTTTTTTCTTATTTTTTGAATTTAACTCAGCTAAAGATAAATATTCACTTAAAACCTTTGTGCTTAATTTATCGTTTACCATTGGTTTTGGGGATTGATGGAAAAAGTATTCCCATGGTTGTTGATCAAGCTCATGGCCATTTTTCATAAGCTGGTCGTATAACTCCGTGCCATAGTAGGGAGCTAAAACAGACAATGAATAATAGTCAGCGTCTATTTTTTTTGCAAAATCAATAGTCTCTCTTAAATCATCATCTGTTTCCCCTGGAAAACCAGCCATAAAATAGGCAGAGAATGGTACACCGGCTCGCTTTAACATCTCTGCGCCTTTCATCATTTCCTCTCTAGTCTCTAACTTTTTAACCTCTGAAAGAATTCTATTACTTCCAGATTCAAATCCAATCTTAACTCTTTCACATCCTGCTTCAGCCATTAGTTCACAAATTTCATCGTCTAAATGGTCAGC
>MDSZ01019996.1_pt1 | contig 10789 bp, 13 predicted proteins | sample 811201 | NCBI WGS metagenome assembly MDSZ01 (sample SAMN05326647, study PRJNA326480) | marine metagenome | isolation source: seawater | place: Indian Ocean: North | collected 2010
ATTATAATCATTTAATTCAACTATAAAATAGTCTATTAAATCTCTTATTAATCAATACCTCAATAAAATGAATCAACAATTTAATAAAGGGCTTTTACTTACATCTCTAGGATCTTTCTGGTGGGGATTTATTGGTGTTATATATTTTAAGTATCTAGATTTTATAGGTTATGTTGAGGTCGTAATACACAGATGTGTGTGGACAGCTGCTTCATTAATTATTACAACATTTATATTTTCGAAATGGAAAACATTCTTTTTCATTATTTCACAAAAAAAAAACTAATAGCATTATTTTTTTCAGGATTGTTAATATTTATAAATTGGGCTATATGGATTTATGCTGTTGCAACAGATCGAATAATTGATGCAAGTTTTGGTTATTTTATTATGCCAATTTTAAGTGTATTTCTTGGATATATTTTTTTTAAAGAAAAGCTTAATAAAAAAAGAATATTCTCAATTATTTTAGTAACGATTTCAATTATCATATTACTGATATTTAATATTAAATCATTACCATGGGTTGGAATTGTTGTAGGAGTATCTTGGGCTTTTTATAACTTAATTAGAAAGAAAATTAATGTTGATACAGATATTGGATTATTAATTGAAAGTTTATTTATTTTACCCTTTGCGATGTTTGCTTTTTACTTAGTTTACAAAAATGGATATAATGATTTTTCAAAAGATAATATTGGATTATCTCTATTCATTTTACTTGCAGGGCCAATGACAGTGATTCCATTATTTTTATATGTTCGTGGTGTTGAATTAAGTGGATTGGGACCAGCAGGTATGATCTTTTATATAACTCCAACTCTTCAATTTTTATTGGGATATTTCTACTATAACGAAGCATTTTCAATGGTAAAATTACTAAGTTTTATTTTTATTTGGATTGCTGTAATTATATATCTTAAGGATCTTTATGAAACTAATTAAGTTTATATTAATTTTTATACTTTTAAATTTAACAAATAGTTCTGCGAATGATATTGATGGATTTAACAAATGGAAAATTAAATTCAAAGAGAGAGCATTAGCCAATAATATTTCTGAAAAAACTTTTGATTTAGTCATGTCAAATACTAAGTTTTTACCAAAAGTAATTGAATATGATCGTTTTCAACCAGAATTTTACGAAGATACAAAAACTTACATTAACAAAAGAACATCTAAAAAAAAACAATCTGCAGGAATTGATTATTATCTAAATAATAAAGAATTAATTGATAATGTTGAAGCTAATTTTGATATAGAAAAAGAACTACTTTTAGCATTAATGGGAATAGAAACAAATTTTGGAACATATGTTGGTAAAATGGATATACTTTCATCTTTATCGACATTGAGTTTTGATAAAAGAAGATCTGAATTTTTTACAAATGAATTATTAACATTATTAAGATTGATTGAAGAAAAAAAAATTGATTATAAAACATTATATGGATCTTGGGCAGGTGCTTTTGGATTTTTTCAATTTATGCCTAGTACAATAACAGATTATGCAATTGATTTTAATAAAGATGAATATATTGATTTAAAAGATAATGAGGATGCTTATCCTTCAGCAGCTAATTATCTCAAAAAAATTGGATGGAAAAAAAATCAACCTTGTTTTTACAAAATTAATTTGAACAAAAATATTCCAAAAAAATATTTAAATGTTTCGGCACAAAAAATTCAAAACAAAAAAAAACTAAAATATTTTAGAAGATATATTAATCTAGAATCTGAATTGAAAACTTTAGATGATAATTTGATAGCCGCTATAATTACACCTGATAAAGATATAATACCTGATGCTGAAACACTTAATCCAGCATATATTGTATTTGCAAATTATGAAATAATATTACAATGGAACAGATCACTTAGATTTGCCCTAGCTGTATGTACATTAAAAGAAAAAATTAAAAATGAAATTTAAAAATATAATAATTTTTTTTATTTTAGTTTTTTTATGTAGTTGTGAAATAAATTCATCAGATCGATCTTCAAATATTAATTTTAAAACAGAAAAAAGATATAAAAATATTGGATTTTCATTAATTTATAATGACAACTTAAATTTAAAAAAATTAGATAATAGATCTTTGCAAATATTTCATAAAAATTTAAAGAATAAATCTCTTGTTAAAATTACTAATCCTTTAAATAATAAATCCTTAATTGCCGAAGTTAAATCCAATAGAGTGAATTTTTCTAACTTTTATAACTCTGTCATTTCAAATAGAATTGCAGAATCTTTAGAACTTGATCATAATGAACCATATATAGAAATTATATTAATTTCTAAAAATTCAACATTTGTAGCCAAAAAAGCAAAAACTTTTGAGGAAGAAAAAAAAGTTGCTGAAAAAGCTCCAATTGATGGAATTAAAATTAGTAATTTAGATAATAACTCAATTAAAAAAATCAAAAAAAGTCAAAGTAGTGAATTTTCATATTCTATTAAAGTTGCCGATTTTTATTATAAGAAAACAGCTAATTTAATGATAGATAGAATTAAATCTGAAACTTCGATCAATAAAATAATGTTAATTGAACTATCAAAAACAAATTACAGGGTATTATTAGGTCCTTTTAATGATATAAACTCTTTAAAAGAATCTTTTGAAAAAATTGATACATTATATTTTGAAAATTTAGAAATACTCAAAAATGTTTAGGCTCATATCTTTTTACATACTCGTATCTTTGGTTTTTATATCAAACTCTCATTCCAACATAGAAATCAATGCTAGAACAGCCATATTACAAGATTATTTATCAGGTGAAATTCTTTATGAGAAAGAGCCAGATCGTTCTATTTACCCTGCGTCAATGACAAAAATTATGACTTCAATTATAGCTTTTGATTTGATTAAATCTGGTGATTTAAGTCTCAATGATAAATTCATAGTTTCGGAAAAAGCTTGGAGGTTATCTACTGCAGGATTTTCATCAATGTTTATTATGGTAGGTGATGAAGTTTCGGTAGAGGATTTACTTCATGGAATAATTACTGCATCGGGTAATGATGCATGTATAGCTTTAGCAGAAGGTATTGCTGGCACAGAAGAAGAATTTGCTATTTTAATGACATCGAAAGCAAAAGAAATAGGTATGGAAAATACAAATTTTTCTAATTCATCGGGAATAAATGATCCTGATAATTACTCAACAGTAAGAGATATACTTATAATGTCCAATTATTTAATTAAAGAACATCCAAAATTTTATAAGTGGTTTTCTAAAAAGGAATTTACTTGGGATAGAACAGGTGGTGATCCAATAACTCAAGGGAATAGAAATCCACTTCTTTACAAAAATATTGGTGCGGATGGAATCAAAACAGGATACTTAGCTGTTGAAAAGTATTCACTTGCCTCCTCAATAGAAAGAAAAGGAAGAAGATTGATTGCTGTGGGTAGTGGCTTTGAAACAAAAAATTCTAGATCAAGAGAAAGCACAAAACTATTAACATATGGATTAACAAATTTTGACCTTGTTGAAATTAATAAATCAAATAAATCTATTGATAAAGTAGATGTATGGCTAGGAAAAAAGCCAAATGTAGATGTTTATATTAATGAAAATATTTACAAAACTATAAAAAAAGCAAAAAAACGATTATTAAAAGTTACCTTAAAATATGATGGACCTGTTGAAGCACCAATTAAAAAAGATCAAATTATCGGAAAGTTAAGAGTTGTTTATGATGATGAATTAGTAGGTGAATATAATTTGTTAGCATCTAATAATGTTAAAAGAGTAAATATTTTTACTAGATTACTTAAGTCCTTGAATTATTTAATCTGGGGCGATGTCTAAGAAGCCTGTAATCGTCTTTGAAGGTATAGAAGGAAGTGGCAAATCCCATCATATTTTAAAAGTTTCCAATTATTTAAAAAAAAAAGGCATAGGATTTATTAGATTAAGAGAACCTGGCGGTAATTATAACTCTGAAAAAATAAGAAAAATTATTTTAGATAAAAATTCTAATTTTAATAAAACAACAGATTTACTGCTTTATCTAGCTGCAAGGAGTGAAAATATTCAATTATTAAAAAAATTTTATAGGAAAAAAATAATTTTGATTGATAGATTTATTGACTCTACGATTGCTTATCAACATTATGGATTTGGTGTTGATTTAAGATTGATCAATCTTATAAATAGTTATCTGCTTAAAGATTTTAAAATAGATTTTACCTTTTTAAATATAGTCAATCAAAAAAACATGAGTAATCGATTAAAATTAAGAAAATCATTAAATAGATATGATAAGTTTAACTTTAAATTTTACTCAAATGTTCAAAAAGGATATTTGAAATTAGCTAATAAAAATAAAAAAAGATATAAGATTATTGACTCAAATCTTAACATCAAAGAAAACCAAGAAAAAGTTATTCAAACAATTAAAAAATTAATATGAGTCTGTTGGAGCCTAAAAATCAAAAAAATCTATTTGGTCTAGAAAAACATATTTTAGAATTAATTAGATTGTATGAATTGAATATTTATCCAAACAAAATTTTACTTAGTGGACCAAAAGGTATTGGAAAATCTACTTTGGCTTATCATTTTATCAATTATGTACTATCTAAAAATCAAGATCATGCTTATGATTTAAAAAATTTAAAAATAAATGAAGAAAACACAACTTTTAAAACTATTTTAAATAAATCAAACACCAACCTTTTTAATATCGATATAAATTTTGATAAAAAAATGATTGATATCAACCAAATTAGAAATTTAATTACTAATTTAAATAAATCTGCTTTTAATGATAAACCCAGATTTGTGTTAATTGATAACATTGAGTTACTTAATATTAGTTCAATTAATGCATTACTTAAAATTTTAGAAGAACCAAATCAAAACATTTTTTTTATATTAATTAATAATAATAAAAAAATTCTTCCTACATTATTATCAAGATGTATTAATTATAAAATTAACCTTTCACATTCTGATTGTATTAATATTACAACTCAACTTTTAGAAGAAAAATTGGAAAAAAAATTAAATAGTGATTTAATAAATTATTATTATACACCAGGCAATATTATTAATTTAATTAAGTTTGCCCAACAATATGATTATGATCTATCAGTTATAGATTTAAAAGGTTTTCTCAAAATTTTGATTCAAAATAATCATTATAAAAAAGATTTATTCATTAAATATTTCATTTTTAATTTAGTTGAATTTTATCTTAGAAAAATCAGCTTATCTTATTCAATCAAAATTTATGAAAAATATTCTTATTTTATAAAAAAAATTTCAGATATAAAAAATTTTAATCTTGATGAGGAATCTTTTTTTTTAGAATTTGAGGAAGAAGTTTTAAATGGATAAAAACTTTTATATTACAACTCCTATATATTATCCTTCAGCAAAACCTCATATGGGTCATGCATATTCTAGTATTATAGCTGATTTCTTCGCAAGATTTAAAAAAATTGATGGATTTAATGTGAATTTTTTAACTGGTACAGATGAACATGGTCTTAAAATACAAAGAGCTGCTGAAAAAAAAGGATCAGATACTTTAGAATTTTGTAACGAATTAAGTAAAACTTTTAAAGATCTTTGTAAGATATTGAATTTAACTAATACTGATTTTATAAGAACGACTGAAAGTCGTCACAAAAAATCTGTTCAATATTTATGGAATGAGCTTGAAAAAAATAATGATATTTATTTGTCTAAATATTCAGGCTGGTACTCAGTTTCAGATGAAGCTTTTTATACAGAGGACGAAATAGAGGAAATTGATGGAAAAAAAGTTGCTATTTCATCAAAATCTTCCGTTGAATGGATGGATGAGGAATCTTATTTTTTTCGTTTATCAAAATGGGAAAAACCATTGTTAGATTATTATGAAAGTCATCCAAATTTTATATCTCCTAAATCAAGAAAAAACGAAGTCATAAGTTTTGTTAAAAGTGGTTTAAAGGATTTGTCTGTAAGCCGAAAAAGTTTTTCTTGGGGAATTCAAGTGCCTAATAATAAGAACCATATTATTTATGTTTGGTTAGATGCCTTAACTAATTACATTAGTGCATTAAACTATCCTGATACTAATAACAAAATGTATAAGACTTTCTGGCCATCATCTATTCATCTGATAGGAAAGGATATTTTAAGATTTCATGCTGTTTATTGGCCAGCTTTTTTATTAGCAGCTAAATTACCTTTGCCAAAAAAAGTTTTTGGGCATGGATGGATACTTTCAGGTGATGAAAAAATGTCAAAATCAAAGGGAAATATATTAGACCCAATTGAAATAATTAATCAATATGGTTTAGATCCACTTAGATACTATCTTATTAAAGAAGTATCTTTTGGTAATGATGGAAATATTTCTCAAGAAAGACTGGAAGATTGTATTAATAGCGATCTTGCAAATAATTATGGCAACCTTTGTCAAAGAGTGGTTGCTTTTACAATAAAAAACTGTGATGGAAAAATTCCAAAGAATATAGAATTTCAAAAAGAAGATTTAAAAATTTTAGATAATTTTGAAAATAACATTAATCTGATTAGAGAAAAAATTGATAATCAAGATATAAACTTTTATATTGACTTTATTATCAATGCTCTATTTGATGCAAATAAATATTTTAATGACCAAGAACCTTGGAAAAAGAAAAGTGATATTTTAAGATTAAATACAATTGTTTATACAACATTGGAAATTGTTAGAAAAATTAGTTATATGCTTTATCCTATAATCCCAGAGTCTTCACTTAATGCATTAGAAATATTTTCTATTTCAGAAAAAGATATTGATTTTTCATCAATTAAAAATCACACATTTCTTAAAGGAAATGATAATATAAACAAAATAGACATTCTTTTTAAAAAGATTGAAAAAAATAATGATTGATTCTCATTGTCATTTAGATCATGAACCACTTTTTAATAATATAGATGATATATTAAAAAGATCTAAAAATGTGGGTATAGAGAAGCTATTGACTATATGTACTACAATTGAAAGTTTTATTAAGATTAAACAATTAGTTAATAAAGATGAAATGATATATGGAACTTATGGAATTCATCCACATGAAGCTAAGAATGATAAAGTAACTTCTATTTCTATAATAAATGAAATTAATAATAACAAAAAAATTGTTGGTGTTGGTGAAACTGGCCTAGATTTTTATTATAATTATAGCGATAAGACAGACCAAATTAACAGTTTTGAAGAACATATTAAAGCCGCTATTGATTTAGGAATACCTTTAATCATCCACTCAAGAAACGCTGAAAATGAAACATTGGAAATTTTTAATGAATATAAAAATTACAATCCAAAAATTTTAATGCATTGTTTTACTGGATCAAAAAAATTTGCAGATAAACTATTAGACTTAAATGCATATTTTTCAGCAAGTGGTATAATTACATTTAAAAACTCAACCGATCTTCAAGAAACTTTTAGATCGATTCCTCTAGAAAAACTTTTAATTGAAACTGATAGCCCATATTTAGCTCCAGTTCCAAATAGAGGTAAAAAAAATGAACCATCATTTGTAAAATATACTGCTGAAAAACTCGCATATATAAAAGAAATTCCCGTGAAAGAATTGATAAACGCTACAACATTAAATTTTAATAAACTTTTTTTTAAATAAATTATGAAATTTATAATTTTAGGTTGTGGCAGTTCTATGGGTGTGCCAAGATCTGATGGATTTTTTGGTAAATGTAATCCTAAAAATAAAAAAAATTATCGAACTAGATGTTCAGCCATAATAAAGACTAAAGATGAAACTGTTCTAATTGACTCATCTCCTGACCTTAGACAACAATTAATTGATAATAAAATTGATAAATTAGATAAAGTTTTTTATTCACATTTGCATGCTGACCAGACACATGGAATTAATGATCTTAGAGTTTTTTATATTAAGAAGAAAAAAACTATCCCTGTTTTTGCAGACAATCCAACCAAAAAATATTTATTAAAAACTTTTAGTTATTGTTTTATAAATAATAACAAAGAATATCCAGCAATATTAAAAATAAATTCTATCTCTAATAAATTGACAATCAAAGATGGGAATAAAAAATTGATAGTAAAACCAATAAAAGTTATGCATGGTAAAATAAAAAGTATTTGCTACATAATTGACAAGAAGTTAGCCTATATAAGTGATTTAAGTGATATTGCTAAAAAAGATTATAAATATTTTGAGAACTTAAAATATTTAGTAATTGATTGTTTGTGGTTAAGACCACATCCATCACATTTAAATATGGAAAATAGTCTTAAATTTATTAATTTATTTAAACCGAAAAAAGCAATTCTAACTAATCTTCATTCAGATCTTGACTATGATATGTTAAAGAGAATATTACCTAAAAATATTATTCCTGCACATGATGGTTTAGAAATTACACTATAGAATTTTTTCTAGTTTATTTGTTAGTTTTTTCGACATTGGTTTTGTAAAAGACGAAAAAGCATCTTCAATTTTACCGTTTTTGTTTATCAATATTTTATGAAAATTCCATTTGGGTACTGCTGATTTACCAAAATTATCTTTTGCCCAGATGAATATAGGATGAGCATCACTACCTTTTACATTATATTTACTAGTCATTGGAAATGTTATGTTAAAGTTTGTTTCACAAAAATCTTTTATTTGATCATTTGTACCAGGTTCCTGTCTTCCAAACTGGTTTGAGGGGACACCTAATACTACAAAACCTCTGTTGTTATATTTTTCGTATAATTCTTGAAGTTCTGTATATTGTTGAGTAAATCCACAGTTGCTAGCAACATTGACAAGTAATATTGTTTTATTCTTATAAATAGATAAATCAATTTCTTCATTATTAATATCTTTAATATTAAAATCAAAAAAAACTTTTTCATAACTTGCATTCACAGATTTTAGAAAAGAAAACATAATTATAATTATATAAAGTATTTTTTTGTAATTTTGCATTTATTTTTTTGAGGTGAAAAATAACACAAAATAACCAAATACTGTAGAAAGCAAAGATCCGCTTAAAACTCCAATTTTTACACCGTCTATATATTGAGTATTGTCAACAAAAGCCAGATTACCTACAAACAAGCTCATAGTAAATCCAATACCTGTTAATATTGATACTCCATAAATGCTCATCCAACTTGAGTTATTTGGCATTTCTGCAAATTTAAATTTTACCGAAACATATGAAAATAAAAGTACACCTATTTGTTTGCCAAAAAACAATCCCATTAAAATACCAAGAGGAACAGGTGACAATAAACTTGATAGCGATAAACCTTCTAAACTTACACCTGCATTTGCAAATGCAAATATAGGCATTATAAGAAAAGCAACATAAGGTGAGATGCCATGCTCAATTTTAATTAATAGAGAAAAATCATGTTCTTTTAACCTATGTGGAATAGTAGAGGCTAAGAGCACGCCAGCAATCGTAGCATGTATTCCTGATTTGTATGTAAAGAACCACATACACAATCCTATTAATAAATAAGGGACAAATACTTTGACTGAAAATTTATTTAAAATTAATAGTAAAATATAGCTTATTAAAATTAGACTAAGATAAGGGATACTTAGTTCACCTGAATAGAAAAAAGCTATAATTAAAATTGCACCTAAATCGTCAATAATTGCAAGTGCTGTTAAGAACACTTTTAACGAAATTGGCACTCTTGACCCAAGCAATGATAGAATACCAAGTGAGAAAGCAATATCAGTGGCTGAAGGTATGGCCCAACCATTAATAGTATCACTATTACCATAATTAATAAAAACATAAAACAATGCAGGGATAACCATTCCTCCAACAGCCGCTATAATTGGAAGTAAAGCTTGTTTAACATTAGATAATTCACCTTGTAAAAATTCTCTTTTAATTTCTAGAGTTACAAAAAAGAAAAATATTGCCATCAAGGCATCATTGATCCAATGATGTACCGATAGTTTTAACCCAAATTCATTTATTCCAATAAATAAGTATTTTTCTAAACTTTGAAAATATAAATCACTAAAAGAACTATTACTAATGAACAATGCAAGTATAGCAGCTATTAATAAAATTAATCCACTCGCAGCTTCTAATTTGAAGAACCATCTAAAAGGTTTTGAAATATAATCTATCATCTTAAACGAGCAAATCTTTAATAAATAAAATTATATCTTTTATAGATTCAAATAAATTATACAATATCATTTCTGTATTGGGATAGATATTATTTAATGGGGATTTAAATGTGTCTAAAACAATAATTAAAGCAATAAACGAAATTATTGAAACAATGAAATATGACAATATATTATTAAGACTCAGAATATTTGGTTTATCATCATACTTAACAGGAGCTTTAAAATTTTCAATTTTGATTGATTTTTTTTCTGATTGGATTTTTTCTTTTATTATATTTTTTTTATTCTCACTATTATTAGCTAATTTTTCTTTTTTTTGATCAATTTTAGATTTAACTGTTTTTTGATCAATATTATTATTAACTAAATTTTTAGATGTAGTTTTCAAATTAGGAATAAAAAACCATGTGTGGTTACACGAACCACATTGTATATTCCTCCCATTATTTGGGATCAAACTCGAATCTACCTCAAATTTTTTATTACAATTAATGCATTGAATAATCATAGTTTTTTATATCATATTCTTTTAGAAATTCTCTTATTTTACTAATCTTTATACTTTGAAATAATTAATAAGTACTGTATTAGTACAACTTCCGGAGTGTAGCGCAGCCTGGTAGCGCATCTGGTTTGGGACCAGAGGGTCGCAG
>MDSZ01073944.1_pt1 | contig 10789 bp, 12 predicted proteins | sample 811201 | NCBI WGS metagenome assembly MDSZ01 (sample SAMN05326647, study PRJNA326480) | marine metagenome | isolation source: seawater | place: Indian Ocean: North | collected 2010
GGCCATCATTCAACAGCGGACTATACTGGGTGGCGCTCCGACTTTACGGTTGCAGGTACAGCCAATGAATTTCACACTGATTCCCCACCAAACTTTCAGTACATTCTCGAGGTATCACTGAAGGTGAGTTTTGTCAATTTAATTTTTGAAATTCTCAATATCCTCAGGAAAAATTATTTCATCTTTAGACTTATCTTTTGTAATTTTTTTTCCAATTACTTTATAAAAAAACTCTGAGCTAATTCCAGTAGCAGGTCCTTTAACAGATAAATCTTCTCTCTTAATTACGTTCCCTGATTTCAAACCATTTTTTGCTACTAAAGATTTTCCCAAAATTGAAACTAAAACATCTTCACTTTTATACTTAGTTTTTTTATTTGTACCTAAGGCCAATTCTATCTCTCTTATTGCTTTAACCATCTTTTGTAGTTCAATCATATCTATAGAAGCAAGATGATCGGTTCCATTCATATTTTTATTTAGCGTTACATGTTTTTCAATAACTTTTGCACCAAGAGCAACCGCCCCTACTGCAACATTTATTCCAGGCTCATGTCCAGAGAAACCAACTAAACAATTATATGTATCTTTAAATGTATTTATAACCTTTAGGTCTATTTCATTAAATTTACTTGGATAAGATGATGTGCATTGAAGTAAAATTATATCTTTTGTGTTCTCATTTAAAATCTTTAAAGCTGAATTTATATCTGCCTCTGAAGCTGTTCCAGTGCTTAAAATTATTGGTTTGCCACATTTTGAATACTTTTCAAGTAATTCAAAATTTTTTATTTCAACACTTGGTATTTTTATAAGAGGAACATTAATTTTTTTCAAAAAATTTAAACTTTTTTCATCCCAAGGGCTTGCAAAAAAATCAACACCTTCATTATCAGCAACTTTTTGAAGTTTTATATAGTCTTCATCTTTAAGTTCTAATCTAATATCAGGATATGACCAATTTCCATATTCAGGTTGATCAGTTGAAATATCATTTTCATCGCTACTTAAATACCCAACTGGATTCAAATTAATCTTTTGTTTTATCATTATTGAATCTGCATCTCTTTTTTGAAATTTTACACCATTAACTCCCGCTTTAGCAGACTCTATTATTAATTTTTCAGCCAAATTATATTTTCCATTATGATTAATGCCTATTTCTGCAATAATATAAGTTGGGGAATTTTCTGAAATTTTAAAGTTTTTAGTATTTATTTCTTTATTCATTTTTTAATTATTTAAAAGTGCCTTTAATAGCTTAATATCCTCCAAATAATCAATTTCAAGAGAATTTCTTTTTGTCATCACTGAATGACCAATTTTACCAAACAAACGATTATTATATTTCAATAAACCCTCTGATTTGGACAAATATATTGCTCCATTTTCCATTAAAGAGGGTTTTTTATCCTGTGTCCTCCCTCTTTTTTTATAATTGTAAGTTTTTGATTTTAAGTTTTTGCCACTTTTTTCCCATACATATAATTTTTCTAAGTAAGTTGAAAGTAAAGAGTCACATTTTTTTTTTTCAAAAATTTTAATTGCGTCATTAATATCATTAAAGTCTCTTAACGGAGATGTTGGTTGAAGTAAAATTACAATTATTTTTTTATTTTTAAATATCTTTAAAGACTTTATAGCATGAATCATTGCACTTTCAGTACTGCATTTATCTTTGCAGAGTGAACTTGGTCTTTTTAAGAATATAATCTTTCTATTTTTTATGCTTGTTAAATTTTTAATATTAGTAGTAATTACTATATTAGAAATTTTCCTACATTTTAAAGCCGCTTCAAGCGTATAGTCAAAAAGTTTTTTATTGTTAATTTTTATTACATTTTTATTTTTAAGTCTTTTTGACCCTGCTCTTGCAGGTATGATACATATATATTTATTTTTCATTTGATTATTTTTAATAATTTTTTATGAATTTTTATATTCGAGGAAACTAAAACTTTTCCACTACTAAAATCTTTTTTACCATTCCAATCAGTAATAATTGCTCCTGAATTTTCAATTATAGCAATCAAAGGTAAGATATCTACTTTTTTAAGACCAGATTCGATAATGACATCAATTTTTCCCTCAGCCAATAAACAAAAATTATAAGCATTGGCATTTGTAATTCGAAATATTCCTTTGTGTTTTTTCACTAATTTATGAACTTTTGAGTGCTTTAAAGTATTGATGGTATTTACTGAAATTTTAGCATCATCTAGTTTTGAAGTTTTATAGTTACATTTTATTTTTTTCTTAGTTAAATTTCTTCCATTTAAGAAACTATTTTTACCATAACCAAAATAATATTTTTTTAATAAAGGAAAATTCGCAAAACTAAAAATACAATTTTTATTATGATATAATCCAATTAAATTACCCCATAAAGGAATACCAAGGATTAAATTTTTAGTTCCATCTATTGGATCAATTACCCATTTATAATCAGATTTTTTTGATGACTTAAGTCCAGTCTCCTCTCCTAAGAAAGAATGACTTGGAAAAATTTTTTTTATCTTTTTAAAGATTAATTTTTCTATTTTGAGATCATAGATTGTAACCGGATCAACTTGATTTTTATTTTTAGACTTAAACCTATTAATTTTAATTCTATCTAAGTTCATTTTTTCAATATCTCTTTGTATTGAAAATATTACTTTTTTAATTTTATTTAATTTGCTCAATTTATATTAGTTTAAATTTTAAAACCAGATGCTTTGGCATCATTGAAGAACTGTTTGACAGTATCTAAAGAATAATCTTTTGGGTCTTTACCAAACAAAGATAATTTTTTTATTTGAGCACCTTGCATAGTTATAATATCTGTTCCAGAATTAATTGCAGCTTTATAATCATATGGCATTCTTGGACTCGCCCATAAAGTTTCACAAGCAGAATTTTTTTTAACATCTGAAGATATTTCTTCCATAACTTTAAAAGCATCTAGCCCACAATCATAAATTCTACCAGCGAAAACTGACAAAATTGTTTTTGTATCTTTTAAAATAGGAATTATTTTTTGAACTTGTTCTTTTGTAAAAATTGCTGTCACATTCAATTTAGTGCTTGTATCAACTAATTTTTCAAGAACTTTGGTGGTATATTCACCATTAGTGAAGGTTACTGGTACTTTAATAAAAACATTCTCTCCTAGATTTTTTAAAATATTTGCTTGTTTAATCATATTTTCTTCATCATCAGCAAAAACTTCAAAAGAAATAGGTTTGTCAGAACATTTTTCTAAAATTTTTTTACAATGATCTAGGTAATCTTTAACACCATGATTTTTAAATATAGAGGGATTAAAAGTATAACCATCAATTTCAATACCAAAGTCTTGATTTATCTCGTTAAGTTTAAGACCATCAGCAAAAAGTTTTATTTTTTTCATAAATCTTTTATAATTCTTGAACCATCATTTTCTATATTAAAATTTAGATAATTAATATTATATTTTGTAAATAATCTGATCGCATTTTTCTTATTTTTAACCACCACTAAAAAAAATCCACCTCCACCTGCTCCTATAAGTTTTCCTCCAAGGCAATTACATTTTTTAATTAAAAAATTATATAATGAATTAATTCTTTGATTGGTGATCTCTTTAGATAATGTTTTTTTTATATTCCAATGTTTATTAAATAGATTAGCTATATTATGCACTGATTTTTTTTTTAAAATATTTGGCAAAGCACTAGCAATAAGCTTTATTTGATCATACTGTTTTAAAACCACTGTGCTATTTTTTTTTTGTGATGAAATGATTTTAGAAGAGTCTCTTTTATGCTCTGTATAAACGAGCATTAAATTATTTTTAATTATTCTCTCTAAATATTTATCTCTCTTAAACTTTATAATCTTATACTTGCCACTTTTCTTTATTTGAACTTTTACAAATCCTCCAACTTGACTAATTATTTGATCCTGCCATCCTCCTTTGTAACCACAAATTTTTCTCTCAATCTCATAAGCTTTGTTTATAATTTGATTATTAGTTAACTTTAAATTTTTTAATCTTATGATGCAATTTATTAAACCAACAACTAAAGAGCTTGACGATCCCAATCCTGTTAGTGTGGGTATTGTAGTATAAACGCCTACGTGAACAGGTTCATTTACTTTAAAATATTTTAAAGTTTCTTTAATTAACTTATGTTCAATTTTATCAATTGATTTAGCAAATTGTGTAGTGGTTGTTTGTATTAAAAAATTTTTATCTAAATTTCTTTTTTTTAAAAAAACATAAGCATATTGATCTATAGCTACCGAATAAAAAAGACCCATTTTTTTTTTATAATAGAAATCAATGTCTGTCCCACCACCTGCAAATGGAATTCTGAAAGGTGTTTTGCTTATGATCATTGAATTTAATAATTTTATTTAATTTCGATTTTTTTGTAATCCAAAATTTCACAAATACAATGTAAAATTGCTATGTGTGCTTCTTGAATATGTGATGTTATATTACTTTCAACAACAATACTCAAATTTGATAATTCTTTTAATATTCCACCCGATTTTCCAAGAAGTGATATAATTTTGATATTTCTTTTTTGTGCTTCTTTGGCTGCATGAACTAAATTCATAGAAGCTCCATTTTTTTCATTTCCTCCACCAGTAGAAATTAGAAATAAAACATCACCTTCTTTTCCATGTGCTTCTACCTGTCTTTTAAAGTAAGAATCAAATCCGAAATCGTTTGACCAAGCAGTCAATGCAGCCGGATGAGTACCTAAAGATATTGCAGAAATAGGTTTCCTGTCTCTATCTTTGTAAGTACATTGTAGCTCTCCAGTAAAATGTTCAGCATCAGAACATGACCCTCCATTACCCGCTACTAACAATTTTTTGTCATTTAATTGTGTTTGGAAAATTTCATTAACTATTAAATTTATCTCTGTTTCAAATTTAACCAAGTTAGAGATGGTTGAAGAGCTATTATTAAAGTATTTTTTGATATCTAACATTTTAATTAAATCGTTTTAAATATAATTCCTCAGGCAAACCATGTTTTCCAAGATTAATCAAATATAAAATACTTTTAACTATATCTTGTTGGCTAATTAAGTTCTGATTTCTTGTATTTCTAATTTGTTTGCTCATTTTACTATCTAAAGTTCCAAAGTTGAGACAATAATTAATGATTTTCTTCTTATATACTGTCTGATTTAAAGATTTTATAGCTCCTACCAAAGCATGTTTGGAAGCACAATATGAAATCGTATCCGTTGCACCAATAACAGCTGACGATGAACCGCAAGTAATTATTTTTACCCATTTTGAATTGGGTTTATAAGCTTCAATATATTTATTTATCAAAACTGTTGCGAAAATATTAACACTAAACATATCTAATAATGTCTTGGTAGTTATATTCTTTAGTTTATCATAATAAAAAAGACCCGTGCAATCGATTACGTAATCTATATTTTTTAGTATTTTGTAAGCTTGAATAACAAATTTTTTTATACTTTTCTCATCAGAAATATCACATTTTAAATTTGTAAGTATTCCACTTTTTTTAATGCCTTTATAATTATTTTTTTTTACTACTCTCGATGAAAATACAATATTAAATTCTTGATTTGCCAAATTAGATAAAACTTCTTTACCAAGTGTCCCTGATCCACCAAAAATAATTACATTCTTTTTTTTCATCCTATATACCTTTTTTTAAAAAACCACCATCAACAACAACTTCGGTTGAGTTAATATATGAAGCATTTTCTGATGCTAAAAAAAAAACTGCATTTGCTATGTCTTTAGGCAAGCCATATTTATTTAGCATAGTTCTACCAATTCTTTTTTTATATTCTTTTGAATTATTGTAAGATTTTTTTGTCATGTCAGTTTTAATGTAACCAGGGCTCACAGCATTTACTCTGATATTGTATTTTGAAAAATCAAGTGCTTGGCTCATGGTCAAAGCAGATATACCACCTTTTGAAGCATTGTAAGAAGGATTATCTGACATAGCAACTTTACCATTTAGACTAGAAATATTTACAATGCTAGAATTTTTATTCTTTTTCAACATTGGCAGACATAAACAGCTTAAGATATATGGGGCCGTTAAATTTACAGCTAAAGTTTTTTGCCAATTTTTAAAAAAGTTTTTATTATTTGTTTTTAAAGAAATTCCTGCATTATTTACCAAAACATTTATATAGCTTTCTCTTTTTTTTATAAATTTAATAGCTTTTTCAATTTGAGTAATATTTTCTAAATTAATCTTAAGTTTTATTAATTTATTTGAAAAATAGTTTTTTTTATAACCGATATCTAGGCTATAAACTTTAAAATTATTAAGTAAAAATTTATCAACAATAGCTTTGCCATTACCTTTGTAGCCACCAGTTATAAGTGCAATTTTTTTTTCCATCTCAAATTTTCAAATTTCCCTATAATCAAACTGATAGCATTTATTTTTTTGTTTTTGCTTTTTTTAATTCTGCAGCTAATTCGTCATATGCTTTAATTTTTCTTTCCATAAACTTAATTGTAAGCTTTGTTTTAACTGATATCCCTGCTGGAGTTAAAAGGTACATATAGCTCATTTTATTTTTATTTGTCTTGAAATTTTTTATTTTAATTAAACCCTTTTCTTTAAGAGCAGTTAGACAATAATTCAATTTTCCAAGGCTAAAACCCAATTCAGACGCTAATTTTCTTTGACTCAAGCCAGGATTTTTGTCTATGCTCCTTAAAACGTCATAATTTATAGTTTTTTCTAGATCTTTTGTCATTTTTGTGGTAAATTTATAGCGTTCAAATATTGAACAGTCAAGGTAATACTGATATATAATATGAAAAAATTTATAAAATAATTATGAAACCTTTAAAAATTTATCTTTGCGACTTAACTTACGATACTATCTCTTTGGCCACAGATGCGTTCCCACTTAACATAGGTTTTGTGGCTGCTTACTGTAAAAATAAATTTAAAGATAGAGTAGACATTGAACTTTTCAAATATCCAAAAGATCTTGATAGAGCTATTAAAGAACATACTCCAGATATATTAGGTATGAGTAATTATCCTTGGAACTTTAACTTAGGTTTAGCTTTCTTCAAAATGATAAAACAAATATCCCCGAATACTGTTACAGTAATGGGTGGTCCAAACATTCCTTTGGAGGACAAAGAAAGAACTCAGTTTATTCTTAAAAACCCTTTAATTGACTTTTATGCATACCTAGAAGGAGAAGATGCATTTTGCAATTTGGTTGAAAGAGTTTTTGAATATAAAGATAATTTAGAAAAAATGAAATTAACTGCTATTCATGGAATGGTTCACAGAATTGATGAAGAAAATTTGCTAAAAGGTTCATTTCTTAAAAGAAGAAAGGCTCTTGATGAAATTCCTTCACCTTATCTAACCGGATTCATGGACAAATTTTTTGATGGTAGGTTGGGGCCTATGATAGAAACAAATAGAGGATGTCCTTTTACTTGTAGTTTTTGTCATGAAGGACACTCACTTATAACAAAAGTTAATTATTACTCACTTGATAGAGTTCATGCAGAACTTGACTACATTGCTGAAAAAGTTCCATTGAATGTGTCACACTTAACAATAACGGATTCTAATTTTGGAATGTATGAAAGAGATTACGAAATATGCGAACATATAAATAGACTTCAAAAAGATGCTAATTATCCTAGGTATACTAGAGCTTCAACTGGTAAAAATAGAAAAGATAGAATTTCAAAAGCCTTTAGACTTCTTAATGGTTCACTTCAATTTGGACTTTCAGTTCAAAGTGTTGACCCCGAAGTATTAGAAAATATAAAAAGACAAAATATAAAATTAGAAGTTATAACAATGTTGGCAGATGAATATGCTCGACTTGGATTACCAAGTAATACTGAAGTTATAGTTGGTTTGCCTGGTGAAACTTTTAAAAGCCACAAAAACACTTTAGCTAAACTTCTAGAGAGTGGTATTGATGCAGTAATAGCTTATAATCTGATGCTATTAAATGGAACTGAAATGGGTACTGATGCTCATAGAAAAAAATATGGTGTAAAGTCTCACTTCAGAGTTATTCCAAGAGATTTTGGGAAATTAGACAATGGTGAAATTTCAGTTGAAATAGAAGAAATCGTAACTTCTTCAAACTCTATGACATTTGATGAGTATGTTGAATGTAGAGTTTACCATTTGTTAATCCAGTCTATTTATAATAACGAACTTTATAATCCATTCTTCAAACTTATTAGACAAAAAAATATTCCAATAATAGATTTTTTGACAAAAATTAGGGAAAATTCTGCTAAAGCTCCTGAAAGTTTTAGAAGTTTTTTAGAAGCTTTTATTAAAGACACTAAGGGTGAACTTTGGGAAGATTATGACGAACTTAATGATTATTGTAAAAAAGAGGAAAATTATGAAAAACTTTGTAAGGGAAAAATGGGTCATAATCTTTTACAAACTTATGGTGCTGTTGCTACAAAAATGTTTTCCGAGTGGAACGATTATATATTTTCAATGTTTAAAGAGTTATTAAATTATAATGAAATATCCGAAGAAAAACAAAAAATGTTACATGATGTTAACGATTTCTGTGTAAATAGAGTTCATAATATTTGGGGTGATGATAGATGTAAAAATAACCCTAAATCAAATTTTAATTACAATATAGCAGAATGGATGAGAACTCCTAGAGGTGCTAATATTGAAGAATTCAAATTTAATAAACCAACTGATATCGAGTTTAAATACACGGCTCAACAAGACAAAGATATTAGTGATTGGCTTGAAAGGTACGGAAATACACCGACTGGTATCGGAAGAATTCTAGTAAAAATAAATTCTGCAAGCTGGGTATTAAGACGCCCTTATATTGCTTAATTTTTTTTTTTAATTTCTAACAAATAATCGTTATGCCTTAAACTTATCTCCTCTAAAGATCTTTGTTTTCCAAGTATATTTTTTATCTTTAGATTTGTTTGCTTATAGTTTTCAAACCATATTAAAATTATCTCTAAAACACCGGTATAATTTTTTTTTAAATCACCCAATGAATTTACCTCGGATATCTTCAAGCCATCTTTAATCAATACAGATAAAATTTTTGTATCTAACTCCCCTTTATCTAAAATTTCTATCATGCCAATCACTTTAACCTTGACTATTGAGCCTCTTTTAATTTGGGGACCTATCACGATAACATCCAATGCGTCACCGTCACCACCAGAAGTTTTTGATAATATAGTTTGTGGAATAAAACCATAATTAATTGGATACGGAAGATAATCAATGCTTCTAGGACCATTTTTTTGTATTTCTTGTGAAAAAACTTCCCCATCAGATGAAGCTTCCCATTTCTCAATAGTGCCAGCAGGTATTTCTATAAATGCGTTAATAGTATTGTCTAAATTAAATGGAGAGATATTTTTTAAAGAAATAGAGTCACTATAAGAATAATTTCCACAAATTAAAAAAAATACAAAAAGATAAAATATTTTTTTATTTTTTGAGAACATTTATGAAAAATAAATTGGCTTGTTTATTGCTGAATTTATATATTTAGAACTTTTTGAATACCTATTTGCCAGATTGAACAAATTACTTCTTACTAAATTTTCATATTTTTTTGAGTATTTCATTTCATATATATAATCACCAAAATTTTTTTTAAAAATTAAATTTTGATTTTTAATCATCAAATGAGAACTTATATCATAATCTAGTGTTGCTCTTATCTGATTACTTAAATTAGAAAGAAAGTATTCTCTCACATAATGTGTAGAGAGAACTGGAATTAAATTTATCTTATGATCAAGCAATTCTAAAATCTTTTTTTTAAGAATATTAATGCCTTCGTAATTGAAAAAAATTTTTTTTTCAAGAATAATAGGTTTGACTAATTTTCTACATACAAAACCTTTTTTTTCTTTAATCTCTAATGAACATTTTTCAATTAAATTTTTATTACCATACCATCTAATCCTATATTTTTTTTTGTTCATTACACCATCTAAATTTTCAATAATAGAAGATAAATTTGTATCATCAAAATAAATTGAATTAACATTTCTTTTATTAAAAGCCTGATGAAATCTTAATTTACTTCTTAAAATATTAATTTTTAGGCTATTTAAACTTACTATATCTTTATTAAAACTCCACTTTCTTTCAATTCTCTCAAAAAATAGATTGTCTCTAAATTCTTCTATCATCTTTTCCTATTGGTAATCTTTTATAAATGACCTTCAAAATATCTTTTTCAATATTCCCTTTACTTTCTCCTTCTATAAATATTTCAGAATTTTCGTCTTTTAATCCCATTACTTCAAATGCTTTTAATTCATTAACATTTTTTACTTTTAAATTGGCTGCTTTATATGAACGTTTCTTGATATAGGAAGCAAACGGTATGTGTACCGTATCAAATTCTACGTCGCTTACTTCAGTTTTTGAACCATCCTTGCTTGCCACCCCCAAAAAGGAATTTGTTCCTTTCAAATTTATTATTTGAACATTTGAGTTTTCTCCAACGCTAATAATTTTATCTAAAATATTTTCAAATTTTAAATTTTTTAGGATACTTTTAGTTCCAGACAAATCTACACCATCGTTGCCAATATTCGTAAAAAATGAGTCAATTATTTTTCCACCTCCAAAATCAATATCAATTGCATCTCCACTTAATTCCTCAAATTTTACATCTTTTATCAAGTAAGTACTTGAAATAAAATTTATTCCATCCTCTGAGTCAATTTTTGAAAAACTGCAATTAATAATATCCGCAGATGTATTAAATAAATTTAATGACCCATATAA
>MDSZ01118109.1_pt1 | contig 10789 bp, 20 predicted proteins | sample 811201 | NCBI WGS metagenome assembly MDSZ01 (sample SAMN05326647, study PRJNA326480) | marine metagenome | isolation source: seawater | place: Indian Ocean: North | collected 2010
CCACTGATGTGCGAATGATCAAATTCAATCTCTTCAACACTTGCCCTGTTCAACTGCGATGCTGTAACGAACACACAGTTAAGTTCCATGGCCAAGTTACGTAGTTCTTCAGATACAAACTTGTCTTTAATAAACAAGTTTTCAGCACTTACTCTAGCACCATTTGGCATAAGCAAATCAAGATAGTCGATCAATAACACATCAACTTTTCTATTCATCTTTATTTCATATTCTTTTAGATATGCTCTGATGTCATTTGGAGTCTTGCCACTTGGCATGTACTTGACTTGTAATGCTCCTGCTTTCTTACCAATCATCTTGACTTTCATCTCAACTTCGTCAACGTCCTTGAATATATCTCTAGTCGGAATATCTGTCACCATACTGTCTACACGCATACTAACCAAGTTTTCAGAAAGTTCTAGTGTCAAGTATAACACATTCATTCCTGCCAATGCCCAGTTCACACCTAAGTTTGCTAAGAACAAACTCTTACCAGCACCACTACCACCTGCGAAAATATTAAGTTCACCTCTGTTGAATCCTCCAAACAGTTTCTTATCCAAGCTCTCCCAACCTGTGCTTACCTGTCCGTTGTTGCTTTTTATTGCTAACAATCTTTCTTTAGGATTCAACCAATAGTCAGTACCTAAGTCTTTTTGTAAACCTATCTGAACTGCGTCTTTGATCTTTGATTCAACAGGACCATACTGTCCTTTTTCTAACAAGTCAGCACTTTCAAGTATGGCCTTTTCTAATGCTTTGTGTCTAGTAAATGTTTCAAAGTCTTGTAGTAACCAATCATAATGATTTTCTTGTAATCCTGTTGGCACTTCTAAGTTTGTTTGTCCTGCCGCATTGACCATTTCCTGTGTAGGCAAAACATTATGTTCTCCCACATATTCATAAATGAACTGTGCCGCTTTTTGTAATCTTCTATCAAATAGACTGCTGTCAAATACACCTTGACATCTTACGAAACTCTCAGCATCACTGAGCATCATTTCTAAATATACTTTTTGTATATCATATCCATAATCAACGTTTTGCTTCATCTAATGCCTTTACTAATTCTTCTAATGTTTCAACAAATTTATATACCAGTGCCTTCTTGGTCTCATCTGGCAGATCTGAACTTACCGCTTGTAGCAATTTTGGATACTGATTGTTGAGTTTGCTATTAACTTCCGTTATCAAGTTTTTCTCCCTCTTTACCCATTACCCATAATATTAACCACATGAATGCTACTGAAACAATTATACCTATGAAAAATAATCCTATCATTACTTTCTATTATACCATATCTTTTCGTTGTAGTCAAGTTGTTTTTTGATTTTACTTGCTACTGCTCCAATACAACTTCCTGGATCTCCAGGATTTTTTGGAATGTACATTTTCTTCCAATCCTTTTCAATCACCTTATTTGCTTTTTGGTTTAAAGCACAACCTCCGGTAATAATCAAATTTTTGCTTGGTAATTTTTTCTTACACCAATCACTGTTTGATTTTAATATTTTTTCGTAAACGGCCTGTGTAGCAAAAGCCATTTCAATATTGTCGTCCAATTCAGGAAGAATATGTTTTCCTCCTCTATGTAGATTTACATTAAAATGAACACCCGGCATACTGCCATCAAGTTCTTCATTTATCAAAGTCTTCTCTAAGGCACGGACATAGACACCTTTAGCCCCTTTGCCAAGATTGGCAACGGCATATTCTTCTTTGTTTGGTTCTAAGCCACAACGTTGCGTCATAGCACTATAAAATAATCCAACACTATGTGGATACTTTTGTGAATATACTTTTTTAAGTTTGTCACCCTTTCCAGACCATATAGTCAAACTTTCCCATTCTCCTATGCTGTCCATACACAAAATTGTTGCGTCTTTAAATCCACTTGTGTAAAATCCATATGAAGCATGGGCATGATGATGCCAAGCATATTCTATTGGTGCTGTAATATCCCACTGTGAAAGATAGTCTCTTATATTGTTTTCTTTTGCTAACCAACCTTGTCCTGCCCACCATTGTCTTGTTGTTTTAAGAAATGGATTTTCATACCAAACAATTTTATCTGGCTGGCCATAACTTTGTAATGCTACCTGTATCATAGTCCAATGAAAGTCGGGATGACTATCTTTCATTTTAGCAACGTCAAAATCTTTCGCCATACATGCCCATACTGGTTTGTCGCCAATAAAACATGCCATACTAGCGTCATGACTGTTACCAACCATACCCCATGTTACTTTGTCTTTTTGTACTCCGAGAGGATGGGATTGCCAAAAATTAAATGCCATAAGTTCTCCTATGAAGCGTTAACTATTGTGTATATTTTGTGTAACACATAGAACCAAACCGAATTAACTGCCGGTTCAATAAGAGCAACTGCTCCTGCTTCCCAAATACTAGCACCTGTTATTAAACTGACCACTGCCATAGCAATGATAACATGTCCAATAAAAAATATTATTGAAAGACCAAGACTTGATGATCCTATCAAACTCTTCAGGGTGTTTAGCATTCCTTGTGTAAATTCACTCATCAATTGTTCACCTCCAATCCTACTTGTATATAAACGGATCTCTTTTTTGAAGCTCTTTTATCTTCTTCTGGAGATCTCTTTGTTTTTTCTTTTCTTTAAAAAGTTCTACGTAGAACTTTATAGGAAATGTAATCCATTCCCAAAACGCTTTTAACCAAACCATTTTTTTGCTCCTAGCTTTATTTTTAGTTCATTAAATTCAGCACTACCTACTATAGTATGTAGTGTATAAATTTTTCCATATTTCTGAACGGCTTCATTTACATCTTTTACTTCTTTATCCCATTGAGGCATACTTACACCCCAACCTAACTCCAACGCCTGTTCTATTATTTTTTTTCCTGATTCATCTCTGTCAGGAACAATAATTACTTTAGTATTTAAACTATTGATCAACATAGCTTGTTGATCTTTGATTTCACTTCCTAGCAATGCTACTCCTTCAACAGCAATAGCATCGAATGGTCCTTCTACGACCACTGTATATACTCTACCATTTCTTTGATTGTCTAAATTAAAAACATATCCAGGTTGTTGATCACTAATGTATTTTGGATTTCCGTCTTTAATTTTTCTCGCAGTATATCCTACAACACGTTTATCTGAATAAAACGGAACAATTAATCTATCCGCATAGCCATTCAAAGGTGACCAATGAAAATCATAATCATCGAAATACAACTGTCTTGATTGTAGATATTCAAATACCTTCATCAAGTTTTTATCGACGCCAGTTGATTCCATAGCACAGTAGTCTGCCCATTCTTGTAAAGGCTTTGCTCCGTCGGGCAATTCTTTTGTTAAGAACTTAGGCAATATCAATTGTTGTTCTTTGTCTAATTTTTCTGTCTCTAAAACTTGTAAACTTATTTTTGTTATTGTATCATCTGGAACGTTCAACCATTGCATCAATCTTTTCATCTTGTACGTAATTCTTCTTCCAGGCATCCAAGATGCTGTAAAACCACAGTTGAAACAATGATAACTTACGCCACCACCTTCACCTGTTTTTATTCCTCCACGTTGTCTTGTATCAGCACTTGTACCATTGTGAACACAACAAGGAGCATTAAAACTTAACCAACCAGATGGTGTTGTTTTACGCTTATGCGGAAGATGAAGGCTCAAGGTTTCGTATACAATACTCATACTAGTATTATAGTATATAAGTGTCAGATTGTCAACTAATTTCTTATCAAAATCTTATCAACTGTACCAGAATTACCACTGGAATTGGTAACTTTAAATCTTAAATTACTGAACACTCCGTTGAAGTTTACATAATGAGGTTGTGTAGGAGATGCCAGTGTTTCGGTTGAGATATCAAACCAGCTTGTGGTATTATTGGCATCCAAAGTACCTTGTACAATCACTGTGCCATCAAATCCTGTGGTGTAAAATGCCGCGGTGTGTAAAGCACTATTGCTATTAGTGTGTGGCTCACCATCCACAACAGAACTAATACCGTCAACGAATGTGTCCACTGTTTTACTGTCAATTGCTCCAGGAAAAGCTTCGTTTGTAAGCTCAATAGTTCCTGTGATGCCATACTGTGTATCAGCATAAGTCAACGTGTTAACGCTATTGCTATTTGTCAGGTATACGGAATATGATAGGTATTGTGCGTCTAAATTAAGCGTATCTGAGTCTGCTATTGTAATTGTGAACTGCCCTTTGAACGATGGCGTAGTAGTTTCCTTTATTGTTCCTATGTATTTCTTTAATAATACGTTATCTTCCGTAAATATTTCTACGTATGGCGTATACGTATTAAGTATTGATACTGGTTTCTGATCGTGATTTTTCACTTCAAAAGTAATGATATTGTCTATTCCTTTTGCTATTTTTAAGTTTCTCTGATACACTTTTCTATACTCCGTTAGGTTGCCCGAGTCATCTAAGACGACCACGGTGTGGTTTGTTAATAAATACCTTGACACTTGTTGCATAAATAACTTCCTTACTAGTGTATTTATTGAGATATGTTGAGAAAAGAGATAGAAGAAAAGTTTCCGTTTTTGTCCGTAGTTACATACGGTGGACAGGAATTTATTGGTATTGTAAATAACCAAGATAATTTAACCACCACAATGTATGTGTATAGCGATGTGCTAACACCAGAAGAAAAAGCAAAGTTAATAGAGCTAGGCGAAATATGGTGGTGGGAGTCAAATAGGATGTTACCTATTAATATATTCTTACGTAAAGAAATGGGTGCTTTTAAACACATTCAGAGAACAATGAACAGTAAAGATGTTAAGGTTACACACGGTCCTACGGTTAATTTAAATAAACTTACAGTGAAAAGAATCAAAAGGAAATCAGTACAACTGCTAAAGAAGCCAAGATGAGTTTAGAAGAAAGAGTACATAAAATTAAAAATAGATTAGCTGAACTGTATACCAGGCTAGGATATAATCCTGATGGAAGTAAAAAAGGATCTAAGACTGATCATCGCCCTGCTTCCAACGTAAATAAGAAGTATAGTCTACAAGAAAAACTAGCATCAATAAGTAAGAAGCGTTAATATAAAATTGTCCAAAGAAGATTAACGGCATTAACAAAACCCAAAAAATCATTCTCCAAATATATTGACTGGCCATTTCTCTTGGCACTTGCCAATCTATCCAATCAACTTCTTTCTTAGGTGGTTTCTTTCTGTAGTCTTGTACTTCCCAATCCATTCAGTTCCTCGCATATTAAATTCATGTGTACAACAATAGCATGGGCGTATGCTACTGCGTGAGCTTTTTTAAAATAATATCCTTCTTTGGGTTTAACCCAAACTTCTTTGAAAATATCTTCCCAACTACTATCTTGAAGATGCCTCTTTGCTGGTCTTATGATAGCCAATACAGCGGCCAGTTGTTCTTTGTTCTTTGGTTTTAGTTTTTTGATAAGTGAGTGATGTCCTGATACATGAAACACTAGGTCGCAAAAGTCTTTTGTTTCTAACAGTTCCCATAATGGTTCCTTATTCATTAGTTCTTTAAGATGATCTTCATCTTTTACCTTTTCGTAAATGCTTACGTTTAAAAAATCTAATTTAAAATATCCTCTGTCTTCTGCTGATTCATAATCAATAGTTGATAACATATCAACAGGATTATGTGGAATCTCTGTCACATATACACCAGTGTTGTGTTTTTTCTTTTCATCAAGTCTAGCAATCCTATGCTTTAGTTTTCCTAGCACTTCAGTTCTATCAGCAAAGTCTATATCAATATCAGGCATACACTACTTCTCTCAATTTAGATTTTGGAACATCAATATGTCTTTTATCACAAACATCATCTATTACACAAATATTACATTTAGGCTTTTTACTTTTACATATCCTTTTAGCATGAGTAATTAATTGCATGTGAGCCGCATACTTGTATTTGTCAGGGGTTGTGTCATTAACTATTACAGCACTCTTGCCTTCGTCCAGTGTGTTGGTCCAACCCAATCTCCATAGCAATCTAAACACATGAGTATCTACTGCTATGTTAGGAGCACCCCAAACAAATCTCATCATTATGTCACTGCTCTTTCTTCCAACTCCTGGTAAAGACATTAGTTCTTTTTGTGTTTGTGGAACTTTACCATCATACTTCTCAATCAAGACCTTTGAAGTTGCTAAAATGTTTTTTGATTTTGCGTTGTAAAGTCCTGCCGGTTTAATAGCTTCTATTATTTCTTCTTGTGTAAGTTTTAGCATGTCATATGGATTATCAGCTAACGAGAAAAGTTGTTTACAAGCTATTGCTGTTCTTTTGTCTTGGCTTTGAGCTGACAACATAACTCCAATTAAACTTGTATAGGATTCCTTGTGTATCTTTGCCGCAGGCTTTCTATTAGAATACTTTGGCCAATAATCTCCTAGTCGTTTGTATATTGTGTCAATTTGTTGATCAGTCTTCATCATTTACTTTTGCCTTTATATGCTTGTAATCTAAATATCCTTCACACCATTCATAAAACGCACGATTAGTATCAGGCCAACACTCCGCAAATATTGGATCCTTCCTATGCTCTTTATATTCTGCTCTTACTTGTTTTTCAGTTAGTTGACTCATTCAGCCTGTGCTTTCTCCTGTGCCTTTTTAAACTCAATTGGTGATACATAATTATCAAATGTGATACCGTTCAAATGATCTAGTTCATGTAAAAAACATCTAGCATCGTAGCCATAAAGTGTTTCATCCATCTTCTTTCCGTTTTCATTAGTCCACGTTGCCCTAATCTTTGAATGTCTTTTTACATAAAGATTTACTTTTGGAAAACTAAGACAACCTTCCCACATTTCTATTTCCGGTTCCATGTATTCAACTACTTCAGGATTGATACACATGTTTACTCTTTCAGCACTGATGTTTTGTAATGCTTCAGCGTGGAATATAAACAGCCTATAATCTAGCCCAACTTGGTTAGCACTGAGTCCTATGCCCTTATATTCTTTCATTACCCGATCCATTTCTGATTTAATCTCCATAATGTTTTCGGGAATATTATCGAGATCCATTGGTTCTATTTTCTTTTGTAGCCATTCATTTGGTGACTTAATTAGATCTAGTTTCATATAAACAACCTCCATAACGCAATAGCATTCATAATAGTAAACCAAGAACAAAGAACTATCACAAATGCCGCTCTTCTTATTATAGCACTAATTATCCCAAGTATACTTCCAACAAAATATAAAGGGATAAAGATTTTTGTAGCTGGAGCCAAAACTGTATATGTGAGTATAGCACTGGCACTTATCAAGAATGTAGCTTCCGCCATTTCACAGAAGAAAGCAACTTTACTGTTATTATAGCTTTCTTTTACAAAATTCTTTACTACTTTAAACATACTTATCCTCATAAAAGTAATCAACTACAAATACTTTTTTACTTTCTCGCACAGGATATGATCCATGTAACACAGTACTCTTAAATATTAATAGGTCTCCTCTGTTTGGCTTATAGCACAAGTCATGTGTGTTACCTTCACCATCATATAGATAAGCAAATGTACCTCCGTGAAATGTTGTTGGATCTGGGTCAGCATCTGTAAGATAAACAACGGCACTTAATTTTTTTACATTTGGGTCACTATGCCTATGTGCTTTTTGCCAGCCACCTTTTTTATATTCAATTATCCACAACGCACATAAGTCTGTAATTTGTATTGGCAATCCTACCTTATCAATTTGTTCTTGTAAATGAGGTTTAAATTTCCATTCGTTCACATACGCATCAGGATGTATATTAAACTGTTTGCCTCTATACGTGCTTGTCTGATCACTTACATCTTCTCTTGTTTCGCTTGGAAATACTTTTTTGTCCCAATGAAAGTCAAATTCTTCTTTATCTTCGTAATGGCTTTCAATTATCCATTGATGTTGATTTCCTAGTAAATGTGTTTTCATAATTTTGATTCCTTAGCAACTTCTTTTACAATCTCAACATCTGCTTGTTTCTTTCTAAACTTCATTGCCCAATGTTTAGGATCAACAACAGAATACACAAATTCAAGTTGTTCATCATTAAATTGAGATAGCATCTGTTTGCCGGATGAACAATTAAGCATAAGCCACGGGCTTATCTTACCATCCTTGATATCTCTGGTTACTCTGTTCAATGTAGCATGTCGAAAGTAATCATTCCAAGGAGCTTCTTTTTCTTCTCCCCAAGTCATCATAGTGTCTATAGTTCTTTCCACTGCTGTTTCCATGCTTTCTTTTAACACAAATTCATTAACATATTTTTCATACAGTTCATCTCTACACCAATGATCAAGTTTGACTCCACTTGTTACTACCCAGTCAATATACTTTTCAATATACAATGGCTTTACATTATTGAGCCAACTTCCAAATTTTACAAAAGCATTATAGTATGGACTGTCACAAAATTCTGCGTAAGTCTTTTCATTCTTTGTACCAGCACTCAATCTATAAAATCTTGTAAATCCATAATAGCCCAACTGAACATGCTTTTCATTTTTTTGTAAGTGTCTGCGTTTCTTTTCACACATATGGACTGATAGTGTTTTTTCTCTAGTAAAACTAGCACCACAGTATTCACACTTGTATGGTTTAGATATCGACACTTTTCTTATCCATTCCGTATGCTTCTCCAAGGGCAAACAATTCTTTTTTTGTAGATATTCTAGCAAGTAATTCAACCTCATCTTTTTTCATATTAGGAAACAACTTTTCTAAAAACTTTACATTTTTACTATTGGATCCATTTTTCTTTTTGTATCCTATCCACTCATGATACTGTATGTTTTTTGTGTTGCCGGACATACAAATAAGTTGCCATAATAGTTTCTTATGTTTTTGTAAATTAAAAAAGTTTTTATTGTAGTATTCATTTGTTTTGAATACTGCTAATTCTTGTTTATCTCTATTACCTTTTTGTGAACTCACGTATCTATTCAAAAGATAAAAACTAACTTGTTTGCGTTCGTCATCAGATAGTTCGTCCCAAACTTCTTTGGCTCCCATATCAATTGCCGCAAGTATATCTTTTAATGGTAATTTACTCATAGCTTATTATAGTATACATATGGTGTAATGTCAACCATTTAGTAATCCATTCTTGTAGTTCCATTCGTTTATATCTTCTTTCGTATTGATTTCGGTTCCGCTGAATTCAACATGAGAACAACCAATATCCCAACCATTCTTTAACCAACGTAGTTGTTCAAGTTTTTCAACTTCTTCTTCAATTGGAATCTCTAAGTTTGGATATATTTCTAACGCATCTCGTTTATATCCATATACACCTAGATGCCAATCACCATACCCAGTCATTCCTCTACCAAACCAAAGAGCCTTGTCTCCAGCACGTACCATTTTAACACTTTCTGGCCTGTCCTGCTCTTCTTTACGCATTGTTGTGTATACTGTGCTAACAGAATAATATTGTAACCAGTCAACGCATTGATTAATCATTTCAGCTGTTACGTCTGGCATATCACCTTGTACATTTATAAAAGTATCATATGCTTTAAAAAATCTACTAGAAATGGCGCCGGCACATCTTGCTGTTCCGTTTTCATAGGGTTTCTCTTCTATCCAGCAGTTTTGTGGATTGAATAAAGAAAAAATTTCCATGCTGTCTGTGATAACAAATGTATCATATCCTGTTGCTATACAAGCATCATAAACACGTCTTATCATTGGCTTGCCATCTAATTGTACAAGCATCTTGTTAGGATATCTTGTGCTATGTAATCTAGCCGGTATAAGAATAGCTTTTGATTTCATTTAACGTCCTTTCGAAATCTTTTAAGTGTAACATATTTGGACCATCGCTAGGAGCGTTGTCTGGATCACGATGTACTTCTAAGAAGAAGTTTTTGATACCGAGTGCCGATCCTGCTCTAGCAAGTCCGGGAACATAGTCTCGGTTTCCGCCAGATGATCCACCCAAACCACCTGGTTTTTGAACCGAGTGTGTAACATCAAAAATAATATCATTATCGTAATTGTTAAGCATATAGTCAAGACCGGTAAAGTCAACAACAAGTGTATTGTATCCAAAGCTAGTTCCCCTTTCAGTTATCCAAACTTCTTTAGCACCTTCTGTTTTAGACAAGATGCCTTTAATATCCCACGGAGCAAGAAACTGTCCTTTTTTAATATTTACAATTTTGCCTGTAGCACACGCCGCCTGTACTAAATCTGTTTGCCTACACAAGAAGGCAGGTATCTGTAAAACATCTATTACATCACTGTGGTTTTCGTTAATAGATTCTACTTGTTCTACGGTATGGACATCAGTAAGTATTTTAAGTGTGTTACCATGCTTTTCTTTGATAAGATAAAAATCCTTCATTGTCTTATCAAAGCCTATACCGCGTATACCGTCCTTACTGCTTCTATTTGCTTTGTCAAAACTTGCTTTAAAATAATAATCAAATCCGAGATCTTTACAAATTCTTCTACAATGAGAAGCTATCTCAAATGATTCTAAAATGCTTTCGTGTTGACAAGGTCCTGCTATTATTCTCATTATCCGCTCACGTAAGGAGTTCTGCCGTCTTTAAACTTGGCATAAAAATTTTTCTGTTCATGTATTCTACCAAGCACATCTTGAATCTCATACATCTCAGCTTTAAGTTCTGGGGAAGTATCTCCTTGTGCTATAGCCATGCCTCTTCTTCCTGCTTTGTTTCTTAATGCTTGTTCTATTACTTCTACATCTCTAATCGATAATTTAAAAGTGGTATTAGGTTTTGTCATCGTCTTCCTTTTTCTTTAA
>MDSZ01061794.1_pt1 | contig 10788 bp, 9 predicted proteins | sample 811201 | NCBI WGS metagenome assembly MDSZ01 (sample SAMN05326647, study PRJNA326480) | marine metagenome | isolation source: seawater | place: Indian Ocean: North | collected 2010
AGAAGGTGAGATGATAGCGATGTTTAATCAAGCTCACGAATATATCATTGAAGAAGACAGCCTAGTTATAGAAAATAAAAATGGTCCATATTTTGGTCCTGAAAAAGACAGAACAAGGATTGATCTTGGATAGAATTTTTCAAGTTGAACCTTCAATATCTAGTGATGATATAGAAGCCGTTAATAATTATATATCTTCTGGTTCCTGGATAACTGAGAATAAATTAACTTTGGAATTAGAAAACAATATTAAAAATTATTTAGGAAGAGAATATGCAGTCGCTGTTCCTAATGGAACAATAGCAATATATCTTGCTCTTCTTTCTGCTGGAGTTAAGGATGGTATGAAAGTAGCTGTGCCTAACTTAACAATGATTGCAACAATTAACGCAGTTCTGTGGGCAAATGCTGACCCAATATTAGTTGATGTTGACGAATCTCTTTGCATGTCTTATGAAAAATTGTTAGAACTTGAAGAAAAAGTTGATTGTGTAATCTTTGTGCCCTTGAACGGCCGAACTGGAGAAGGAGAGAAAATTCAGAAATGGTGTAAAGAAAATGAAATTATTCTTATTGAGGATTCAGCGCATGCATTAGGGTCAAATTATGAATCAAATAAATGCGGGTCATTAGGGGACTTGAGCATACTTTCATTTACACCTCATAAAATAATTACTATGGGTCAGGGAGGGATGGTTTTAACAAATGATGAGAGTCTGTATAATTATTTAATTTCAATTAAAACATTTAATAGATCTAAAGATAAATCGGATTGGCATGAGGGCTTTGGATTAAATTTTAAAATTACGGATTTACAAGCTTCTTTAGGTGTGTCGCAATTTAAAAAATTAAATTATTTTGTTCAAAAAAAACTTAAGACACTTAATTATTATCAAGAAAATATTCAATCTGATATTATTTCCGTCAAACCATTTAAGGAAATTGAGGTTCCCTGGTTTTTTGATGTTGAGTTCAATTCAAAAGAGAAAAAAGATGGATTTAAGAATTATTTAAATGAGAATGGAATAGAAACTAGAGATTTTTATCCTGCACTATCTTCTCAAAAATACTTAGCTGGATATAATTCAGATAATTTAGAATTTTCAGAGAATATTTATAATAAACTACTTTGGCTTCCATCTGGAAACAACTTAAGCGAAGAACAGTTATCATTTATTTGTAAAACTATCTCAACGTATTAATAAAAAATATACATTTATTTTCTTGTGAATCTAATATGAAATGATGATAAATAACATTATCTGGTATATAAAGAGATTATATAGGAAAATTTCTGGCTCAGGCTCGAAGGACACCTGGCAATTTAGAGATTACCTCTATAAGGAATTAATCGATCTTTATGGAAAAGAATATTTCCACAACAAAAGAATATTAGAAATCGGACCGCGGGATGGAGAAGATTCTAAACGATTAGAAGAACTTAATCCATCAGAGTTTGTTTTAATTGATTTACCTGACAAAGAGGCCATAAATAAAGAATGGTTGGGTGATTTGAAATCAAATCATAAATTTATCCAAGCAAATTTTCTATATATGTCACAAGAAGATTATGACAGCATTGGTAAATTTGATTTGATTTACTTTACAGGGGTTTTATATCATAATCCTGAACAATTAAGATTTATTCAAAAAATTTATGACAAACTTAATTTTGGTGGTGTAATTGTTTTAGAGAGTGCTACAACAAGAAAAAGAAAGTTTATTAATGAAAATGTTGTTGAAATACATCATCCAAAAACATATAGAGACACAACTACTATAAGTCACCTGCCTTCAAAACAAGCAATACTGAGTTGGCTCGACATGGTTGGATTTAAAGAAATATTTATTTCAAAAAGTCATGAAAAAGAAAATTACAACACTAAAGATATTCGTCTCGCATGTATAGCCAAAAAAAATAAAGAGGATGCACCGAGTACATATTATGAGAGACAATTACAAGACAAAGCTTTTGTTATCGGTAAATCAAATTAAACTAATTTTAAAATTAATTTAATTTGATTTAAAAAAATCTATTAAAGACTAAATATAAAATTAAACTATAGCTTAAATGAAAAATATTTTAGTTTTAACATCTACGTTTCCAAAAAATTTATATGATAATGTTCCACTTTTTGTTTATGATCAACTTTTATCAATTAGTAAACATTACGAATCAACCAACTTTCTAGTTTTAGTTCCTCATTATTATGATAAAAAACCAGATATTGATGATTTAGAAATAGACCAAATTCGATACCATTATTTTTGGCCATTTAAATTTGAAAAATTAGTTGGTAGGGGAATACTTCCTGCTATAAAAAAAAATAAATTATATATTTTATTAATACCATTTTTTTTAATCTCTCAATTAATTACAACAATAATTTATGTTAAAAAGTTCAAACCGGACATAATTTATGCACACTGGTTTTTCCCACAAGCTTTAACTGCGTTAATAATAAAAAAAACAATGGGAGTGCCCTATATTTTCACTACTCATGCATATGACGCAATTATTTTGAAAAGAATTCCTTTACTTGGAAAATATATAGCTAAAAAAATAATAGAAAATTCAAACTCTTATACTTCAGACTCATTGAATGCAGAAACAAAACTTCATTCTTTTTTTAAGAGTAAAAGCTACAATTCAGAAAAATCTCTTGTATTGCCAATGCCAGTTAAATTCAGAGATAACTTAAAAGTTTCAGAAAATGTAATTAAGGTTACAAAAAAATCAAATAGTAAAGAAAAGGTATTACTTTATATTGGAAGGTTTGCATCAAAAAAAGGAGTAAATTTATTAATTGAAATATTTTCTCATTTAAATAATGAAATAGGGAATTTAAAACTTATTATTGCAGGTGGTGGAAATGAATTAGCAAAATACAAACAAAAAGTTACAAGTTTAAATTTGGATGAAAAAGTAAATTTTATAGGTTACGTTAATAGTACTGAAAAAAAGTTATTGTATAATTTTTCAGACTTAGCAATTGTGCCTTCTATAAAAACAAATTTGGGAGATGAGGAAGGCTTACCGGTAGTTGTTCTAGAAAGTTTAAATAGCGACACTATTACCCTTGCTTCACATCAAAGTAATGCAGGTGAAGTCATTATTAATGAAGTAAATGGATTTTTATTTGATCCAGAATATTTAGATGGATCACTTAAAATATTTAAAAAAGTAATTTCATTAAACGAGACTGAAGTAAAAAAAATTATTAAAGCAGCAAATATTTCTGGAAATAAATTCTTATCTGAAAATACAAGTGAAATTTTTTATCAACATTTTTTTGAGGATATATAAAAAATCAAAAAAATTATTTTATCCCTAATCTTTTTGATAAAGATGATTGAAAATTATTATTTGGGTCCACTTTTTTCACTACTTTTATCCACTGATCAAACTCAGGATACATTTCTTTAAATTGTTTTTCACTCAACAAAGAGTCTTTTGAAAGATTTACTTTCCCACCAATTGCAATTAATAATGAATAAAGAGTTTCAATAATTTTTAGATTTACTTTGTTAGATGGAATATCAAAGTTAATCCCAACACCTTCTTGATAAAAAGAAAGGTTATTAAGTTTTTCCGGCTTACTTAGAATTTTTAAACTGCACGTGATTGGGTTAAAGTGGCTCCTTATAATTTCAAATATCTTTTCTAAACTATTGATTTCTTGCATAGGAATACTGAATTGAACTTCAACGATTTTTTTATCTTTACAGAAAATTCTTGGATCTCTAAGCCCTCCTTGTGGATAGAGCGTACTAGAGTAATCGCGCAACCCACCTCTCTGTATATGTGGGTAAAGTGAGTTTAATAAATTTAAAGAATATAGGAAATTACTTCCTACAAATGGAAGGTAAATTGAGGATTTCTTTTTTTCAGAATTGATAGAAACAGTATTTACATTCTGCACTACAACAGGAGAGCTTCTTTTAACAATCCATTTATCACTTTTATTAACTAAATCAATAACAGCTAAGAAATAATTCTTATCTTTTACTGTTATTTCATTAACCAGATCAGTTAGTCCCGCACCCTTCTTAATTGATGTATTAAAAAAATCAGAATATTCTATATCGTTAGGCTTTAGCTTTGCAGCAATAATTTGACCAGTTAACCCAAAACCCCCAATTGTTGCTCCAAATATATCAGATTCTGAATTCCTGTTAATGTTTATAACTTGGCCTGATGAAAGTTTTAATTTTATGCTTTCTATATTCGCTGCAAAATTTTTACCCCAATGTGAATCTTTTCCATGAACGTCAGCAGCAATAGCTCCACCAAATGTAACATCTGGTGTTCCTGGTATTCCATATAGAAATTTTTTGTTGTTTTCTACATATTCTCCAATTGTGACCAATGGATTTACTTCTGCATTACTTAGATTATCAAAACTTTCTGCACGGTTTATTTTTAATGCCTTACTTCCGATTGGTATGTTGCTATCGCTTAAAGAATTCTGATTACCTACTGGAATATAATTATCCTCTTTATTTGGGACTTCAAGTAATTCAACACTTTTTTCAAATATATTACCCCAAGATTTAATTTTTATATTTTTCATTTAAATACGACTATATTTCAAATTGTAATTTAAGTAATTTGATTATAAAAACTAATATAAAAAAATTAATGAGTTTTAAATATTTATTTTGAATATCATATAAAAGTGCAAAAAAACTTATACAAACTTCTGTGCGATCCAGCAACAGGTGAAGATTTAGAATTAATTATCGAAAAAAAAATAGGAGATGAGATACTAAAGGGAAAACTGGTTTCTCAATCTAATGAATATGAAATTATAAATTCTATACCAAGGTTTATTGATAAAGAAAATTACTCTAACAATTTTGGTTGGCAATGGAATAAATGGGCAAATGTACAATTTGATCATAGTAATATTGGCAAACCAATGGAAGGCTATACATCAAAAATGTTTAGTCAAATTACTGAATGGGACAAAGAAAATTTAAGTGAAAAAATAGTTTTAGATATGGGGTGTGGGTCCGGAAGGTTTGCAGATGTTGTCTTATCAAATGGAGGATATGTGATAGCTATCGATAATTCATCTGCGATTGAAGCCGCTAAAGATAATTTAAAGGAAAACTTGGATAAAGCATTATTTGTGCAAGCAGATGTTCTTAATTTGCCAATTAAAGAGAACGTTGTTGATTTAACTTTTTCAATAGGAGTTCTTCACCACACCCCAGATCCATTGAAAGGCATAAATGAGTCTTATAGAACATTAAAAAAAAACGGAGAGTTTGCCTTATGTTTATATTCAAAAAATACTAATTATGATTTACCCATGGTTCATTTTTGGAGGAAAGTATTTAGGTCAACTTGGCCAATATTTCGTCAATACCCACCATTAATTTATTCGTATTTATTTGGTGGAGTTAACCATTATTTAGCTAAATTAAATAGATTTCTAACTTACCCTATTAAGATATTATTTCCAACAATTTCTCTTCCTGATATAAGGTGGTCAGTTTTAGATACTTTTGACTCAATAACCACAAGTTATCAATCTAGCCATACAAATTATGAAGTTTATAATTGGTTAAAAGAAACTGGTTACTCTGAATCAAGACCAGGCATTTGGTATCTTAACTATATATCAAAAAAATAAATTTCGATTTAAAATTCTGCAATAAATAGACTTATATAAGGATTAAATGAGAAATAAGATAAAAACCTTTTATATTGATTTAGTAAATGTTTCAAAACTTACTCGAACAAAAAATAAAAAAATAATTATTTTTCTACTTTCTTCAATTCTTAATTTACAAATTTTATTTGATATATTAATTATTTTGTATTTTTCACGATTTTTTTCACAAGAAATAGGTTTTAACAATCAATTTCTAAATTCAGTTTTGGATAAAACTTATTTATTGCCATTTTTTATAATCTTTCGATATTTATTTACTTATTTAGATGTTTATATCACTTCAAAACTTAGATTCACTATTGAAAAGAATTTAAAAGAGCATTTGATGAAAGAAGTTTTTGATAAAGGAAACTACCTCATCTCTGATGCATATTTTTATGTAAATACAATTTCTGAACAAGTGGGTGGATTTTATTCAACTTTAGCTACTTTTATAGGTAGTTTGGTACAAATTGTTTTCTTTTCAATGTATCTATTACTTACCAACTTTACAATTTTCTTATCTTTTGTTGTAGGCTTTATTATCGTCTCAATCCCTAGTTATTTTTTAACTAAATTTGGTAGAAGACATGCACACCTTGCTTATATAAAGGCAGATGAACTAAGTTCTAATTTAGAAAAAGTTCTAGATAATTCATACTTAATAAAGATTCTGAAACTAGTAAAAAAAGAAATTAATCACTATGCTATAAACCTTAGTAAATATTACAAATCTAGATTAAATGAAATCAACTCTGGCACATTAAATCATATAATGCCAGTTACTTTAACCCTACTGGTACTGTCGATATTTTTGGTATTTTTTCAAGGTATGAAATTAATAACATTTGATTTTATAGGAGTACTAATTCGCTTGTTCCAAGCTTTAGGGTTATTAAACAAAAATGTACATGTCTTAAGTGCATATCATGTTTATTTAGAAAAGTTATATCAAATTGAGCAAAACAGGGGAAATAAATATATAAGTAATTTCATTATTTCGGAAGATGAAAATGACGAAATTATAAAATTTCAAAACGTATCTTTCAAATACTTTGATTCTGATAAATATATTTTTGAAGATTTAAATCTTAATTTTGATAAAAACAAACATACTGTTATCACAGGACCAAATGGGTCAGGAAAAAGCACGTTAGTAGGTCTATTGTCTGGAATTTTATACCCAGAACAAGGAACTGTAAAAACTTCACAATGTAAATTTGGGTATGTTGGCGCAAAACCAATGATTCTTAACTCAACTCTTAGAGAGAATTTACTTTATGGAAATGATGAAAGTATAAATGATGAAAATTTAATTAAAATTATAAAGAAATTTAATTTGTTTGATGATGAAGACAAATATAATTTAGACGAAGTTATATCAAATAAAAACCTATCTTCTGGGCAAATGCAAAAAATTTCATTTTCAAGGGTTTTATTAAATGAAGTTAATGTTTTAATTTTAGACGAGTCCACTGCGAATTTAGATCAAGAGACAAAAACTCAAATTTATGAAATTATATCTGAACTTGACATAACAATAATTAACTCCACCCATTCAATTGATGAATTATTAGATTATGATATTCAAATTAAAATTCAATTTGATAAAGATGAAAAAAAGATAATCAATAAAACAAATAATATATGAAAAAAGTTTTAATTGTTCACAATAAGTATCAACAACTTGGAGGGGAGGACATTGCTGTTGAAAATGAGATACAATTTTTGAAAAAATATTACGATGTGAGAGTTATTTATTTCGAAAATAAAATTACAAATTATTTCAAACAAACTCTTTATTTCATATTGAATAAAAACATCAGCAGTGCGAGACTACTCAAAAGAACTTTAGAAGAATTTAATCCAGATCTTGTATATGTGCACAATACTTGGTTTAAGGCATCGGTATCGGTATTTACAATTATAAAAAAAAGCAAAATTCCGATATTGGTAAAGCTTCATAATTTTAGATATGACTGTACAAAGTCACTTTTTTTAAAGCGTCATTTAAACAATACAAACAAATGCCTAGCTTGTGGTCTTGAAATTAAAGAAAAAAGATATATTAATTTATATTTTGAGGAATCAATATTGAAATCTTTTTTGGTTTTTCTTTATGGAAGAAAATATTTTAGAATATTAAGAAACAGTGGAGAAATAAAAATTGCAGTCCTTACAGAATTTCACAAGTCACACTTGATTAAATCAGGTTTTTCTGATGATAGAATTTTTGTATATCCAAATTATATAGAAGATAAGAATACCAAACCTAATTTAAAAAAGAAAAAACAGATAGTTTATGCAGGGAGAATATCAAAAGAAAAGGGTGTTGAAGAATTGATTGCAGCATTTTTAAAAACCTCATTAAATGACTATGATTTACTAATAATTGGATCAGGACCTCATAAAAAACTTCTTGAAAAACAATACCAATATGAAAATATTAAATTTCTAGGTCAATTATCCAATAATAAAGTTAAAAATATCTTACAAGAGTCTACAGCGGTAGTAACTGCAACTAAATTATATGAAGGGCAGCCAACATTATTGTGTGAAGCTTCTCTATTGAAGGTTCCTAGTATTTTCCCCGATACAGGAGGAGTCAAAGAGTTTTTTCCAAAAAATACAAAATATATATTTGAGCAATTTAATTATCAAGATTTAGCAAGCAAGCTTGAATCTTTATCTAATCTAAACGAAGTTGATATAGAAGGTAAAAAAAATTATGACTATTTAAAAGAAAAAATTGGTATCTCTAAAATAAAATCGAATTTTGATGAAATCATTCAAGCATGAATAAGGATTATTTGTAAGTTATGAAAAAAATTGAATCATCATTAATAATGAGCACATATAATCATGAAAAATCTTTAAGCCAATCAATTAATAGTATATTAAGCCAAACATATGAAGATTTTGAATTTTTGATTCTTAATGACTGCTCAACAGATGGAACGGAGGCAGTTTTGGACAAATTTAAAAAGAAAGACTCACGAATAAAAGTTTTTAATAATTATAAAAATCTTGGCTTAACGAAATCTTTGAATCTTCTCATTAAAGAATCAAAAGGTAATTTAATTTTCAGACAAGACTCGGACGATATCAGTTTACCAAACAGGCTTTTAAAGCAAGTAAGTTTACTTAGGCACCCAAAAAATCATGCATGTGTAACAAGGGCAGTAAATTCAAACACATTAAAAAAAATACCTAATATGAGTTACAACTTTCCTTATAAATTCGTAATGAATTTTAAAAATCCATTTATCCATGGAACTCTTGGAATCAAAAAAGAAGTTTTATATGATGTTGGCTTATATGATGAAAAATTTTACTATGCACAAGATTATCAACTATATAAAAAATTAATAATGTCAAAATATAAAATTATTAAATTAAGAGAAGTACATTATATTTTAAACATGGAAAATAACATTTCTAATTCATTTAAAGACGAACAAGATGCTTATGCGTCTATTGTAAAAAGTAGAAATAAAAACACATAAAAATAATTAATATTTTTAAAAAGGAATTAAATGAAAGTTAGTATTGGTTCAAAGATAATAGATGGTCCATATGGTGGCGGAAATACTTTTGTTTTAAATTTAAAAAAATTTCTTGAAGATAATGGGCACACAGTAATTGATAATCTAAACGAAGATGACATTGATATTATTTTGTTAATTAATCCTTTAAGGTTTTCTGAAGTATCTACTTTTGATCATTTTGATATTTATAAATACTTAAACAAAGTAAATAACAAAGCGATAGTAGTTCAAAGAATAAACGAGTGTGATGAAAGAAAAAATACAAAAAACGTAAATAAGCAAATAATGTTTGCAAATAAATTATCAGATTTTACTATTTACGTTAGTTCATGGCTGGATGAATTATATAAATCACATGGATTAAATAGCAACGAAAGGTTGGTTATAAAGAGCGGTTCGGATAGTACAATTTTTAACCAACAAGACAAAATAAAATGGGATGGAAAAAGTAAATTTTCTCTAGTTACTCATCATTGGAGTTTTAATTGGATGAAAGGGTTTGATACTTATAGTTTTATCGATCAAATGTTAAATGAAAAAAGGTTCTCGGATTTATTTTCTTTTACTTACATTGGCAACATTCCAAAAAATTTTAAATTTAAAAATACAAAAGTTATTTCTCCACTTTCAGGAGAAAGTTTAGCTACCGAGTTAAAGAAGTACGATGGGTATATTACAGGTTCTATAAACGAACCCTCTGGAAATCACCACATAGAGGCAGCTTTATGTGGGCTGCCTATTCTTTATTTGGAAAGTGGCGGAATCCCCGAATATGCAAGTGATTATGGACTGTCTTTTCCAAACCCAAAAACTTTAGAACAAAAAATATTTGAGTTTATTGGTAATTATGACAAACATTATCAAAGTCTTAAATACTTTCCTTATGTTTCTACAAAAATGTGCGAGGATTATTTAGACTCTTTTAATAAAATATTAGAAAATAAAGAAATATATTTCAAACAAAGAAAAAAACCTTCATTTTATATATTTAAATTTGAGCTATTAAAATATAATTTAATTAAATTTATTTTTTCAACAAAAATGTTTATATTGAAAATTATTCGAGGAAATTTTGATAGTTAGAAATTTATTAAGTTTATTAGTTTATTTTGGATTACTACTATTGGCTATCTTTACACGCTCCTTTGTTGGGTTAGAAATTTTAAATTTTCGAATAGGTGAAGGCTTAGTTGCTATTGGCTTAATCTCATCTTTGTATGTTATTTATGAATTTTTTAAAAACAAAAAATTTAAATCTCCAAATTTTATAGCAATCTTGCTTTATCTCAATTTTGGTTTATTAATATTTTTTTATAGTTCGAACTTAACCAACACCTATATCTACAAGGCTTCATCTAACATATGGACACTTAACTATTTTTTCATAGGTCTTTTCTTTTTTAGAGACAAAATCACAAAAAATTTTGTTTTTAATATATTTAAAAGTGTTTTAATTTTGTCTTATATTTTTACAGTATTTAAATATCCTTCTTTTATAAAAGATTTTTTTATTTTGTATTCAGATAAATTTGTCATCTACAAAGGAAGTGATTTGTTGGTACTTTTTGTCATAACAA
>MDSZ01144514.1_pt1 | contig 10788 bp, 11 predicted proteins | sample 811201 | NCBI WGS metagenome assembly MDSZ01 (sample SAMN05326647, study PRJNA326480) | marine metagenome | isolation source: seawater | place: Indian Ocean: North | collected 2010
AAAGAAAATTTATCTGTTGTTTGCACTCTAAAAGACTATGTAAAAATTCCAAAAAAATTTAAAAATAAAATATTTTATTTTGATTTAGAAATTCAAATTCAAAAATCTAAAGATTTGATTAATCTAATTTACGAAAGATTAAATATTAAAAAAATTCAAAGTTGATTAAAGACATTGGGTCAACCGGCGTATCTTCTAAGTAAACTCCCCAGTGTAGATGGGGGCCAGTTGCTCTACCTGTCATTCCAACCGTTCCAATTTTTTCGTTAATTGATACATTTTGACCCTCTTCAACATTTATACTTTCTAAATGTGCGAAGATTGAAATTAATCCTAATCCATGATCCAATATTACAGTGTTTCCTGTAAAAAACATATTTTCTGAAACGAGTTTAACAATACCAGAAGAGGGTGCTTTAATCTCCGCACCTATTTTTTGAGCGATGTCTATTCCAAAATGAGGTCTTTTAGGTTTATCATTCAAAATTCGTTGACTTCCAAAAACACCTGATATCCTTCCTTCAACTGGCAAAATAAATTTTTTATCAAACAACTTTATTTTTGATCCAATTTTCTTTGAGTTCTTAATTTTTTTTTGATCTGAAAAAATTTTCTCAAGATCTTTTTTATTAGGCTCAACTTTTCTTTGGGGTAATCCTTTGATTTTTTCGATTTTATACTTTTTATTTTTTATTGAAAACTCTTTAATAATCGAGTTATATCTAATTTTTAATTTTTCCTTAAACTTTCTTCCAAATGCAAAAATGAATTCACCATTTTCAAAAATTTCTATTTTATTTTGGTCTATGAACAAGCTATCACTTTCTTTAATTTTTCCAGAAATAACTCCACCTTCACAAAAACACCCAAAAATTTGAGGAAATTCTTTAGCCTCAAAACTTTTAAGGGGAATAAAAATAAGTAGAATTTTAAAAAAGAAAAATCTCATCTTATTTTCTTTACATTTACTTTATCATCGAAAAACTCTATTTGAACTTTTTCATCATCTTTTAAGACCTTTGCACTTTTCACAATCTTATTTTCTTTTCTCACAATTGCAAAGCCTCTTTTTAATGTAGCTTTATGAGATAAAAGAAATAGTTGTCTGATTAAAGATGAAACCCTGATTTTTTTTTTTTCAATCATATATTTTGAATTTTTAATTATTTTTTCGCTAAAAATATCAACTTTTGAACCTAAAAGTTTAAATGTACTCAACAGTTTTTTTGAGTCTATTTTCTGTAAAATTTGTAAAAATTTTATTTTTTGAGTTGAAATCTTATTTTCTAAGATTGATGTTATTTTTTGTTGAATAATATCCATGCTTTGAAAAGAATTATTCACCTTTGATTCAAAGTCAGGAATTCTATTCTGTTCATTTTTTAATATTTGTTTTTTAATATCTAAATCTAAACTTATTTTTTTCTTTAACCTTATAAATTTTTCTGACAATATTGCAACCAAATCATCTTTATCCGGCAATACCATTTCCGCTGCAGCTGTGGGAGTTGGAGCTCTTAGATCCGAAACAAAATCACACAATGTTGTGTCAGTTTCATGACCAATTGCAGAGACAATTGGAATTTCTGATTCAAAAATTTTTTTAACTAATTTTTCCTCATTAAAAACCATCAAGTCCTCCAAACTTCCACCACCTCTGGCAATAATAATTAAATCAACTTTATTATTTTTTACTAAGAAATTACTATTAAAATATTCTATACCTTTGCATATTTCACCGAGTGATTCAGATCCTTGGACAGCTGCGGGATAGAAAAAAATTTTAATTGGAAATCTATCTCTTACCCTGTGTATTATATCTTTAAAAACCGCTCCAGATTCTGAAGTAATTATTCCTATAGCATTTGGATAAAGAGTTAGAGTTTTTTTATTATTTGCATCAAAAAAACCCTCAGCTGCTAATTTTTTTTTTCTTTCTTCTAAAATTTTTAGCAAATCTCCCTGCCCAACATATTTCATGTCATCTACAATTAATTGGTACTTAGATTGTGGGGAGTAGGTTGTTATTTTACCGGTTATTACAACTGCTAAACCATCCTCAAATGAAATTTTTATTTTTGGAACACATGACCTCCAACATATTCCTGAGATAGAGCTATCAGAATCTTTTAGATTAAAATATATATGACCAGAACTATGCTTTTTAACCTCAAATAATTCTCCAGACACCTTTAAAAATTGAAATGAACCTTCTATTTTATTTTTTATAGATTTATTAAGTTCTGATACTGTATACTGAGTAACATTAGAATCATTTTTCATTAATTAATGTAATATCATAATAAAGGATTTTTTTCTTGAATATTTTAGTTTTAGGAAGCGGTGCTCGAGAACATTCAATTTGTTGGTCAGTCTCCAAATCAAAAAAATGCGAAAAACTTTTCTGTTCTCCAGGAAATGGTGGAATAGAAGAAATAGCCTCATGTGTTAATATAGATATAAAAGAAAAAGACCAAGTTTTAAAATTTTGTAAAAATAACAAAATTGATCTTGTTATTATAGGTCCTGAAGAATATCTGGGAGATGGTTTGGTTGATTACTTATTATCAAAAGGCATCAATACTTTTGGCCCCAAAAAAAAAGCAGCCAAACTTGAAACTTCAAAGTCATATGCAAAAAAATTTTTGCAGAAGAACAAAATTCCCACAGCTGCTTATAATGAGTTTAATTCCTCATCAAAAGCTTATGAATTTATTAAAAAAGCAAAATTTCCACTAGTAATAAAAGTTGATGGTCTTGCAGCAGGAAAAGGAGTAATAATTTGTGAATCATTAAATGAGGCAGAAAATTCAATTAATTTGATTATGAAAAAAAAAAAATTTGGGGACGCAGGAAAAAAAATTATTATTGAAGAATTTTTAGAAGGTTTTGAGATCAGCTATTTTGCTTTCTTTGATAAAAATTGCTTTTTAACGCTAGGTTATGCACTTGATCATAAGAAAGCTCAAGATAATGATAAAGGACTAAATACAGGTGGAATGGGTTCATTTTCTCCTTCAAAAAGAATCAATTTAGCTTTAAAAAAAATAATTGAAAAACAAATAATTAAAAAAACCTGGCAAGGATTAAAAGAAAAAAAAATAGAATACAATGGAATTCTATTTTTTGGATTAATGATTTCTGATAATAAACCATATGTCATAGAGTACAATGTTCGCTTTGGTGACCCTGAATGTCAAACATTATTAATGAATCTAAAAAGTGATTTGTTGGAAATTATTTTAGCTACTACTCAAAATAAATTAAAAAATAAAAAAATTTATAATTATAAAAAATCAACTGTTTCTGTAGTTTTAGCGTCTAATGGATATCCAGGAATTTATAAAAGAAATATTCTTATTCAAAATCTTGAAAAAATAAAAGAAACAAAAAATTTAAAAATTTTTCATGCCGGAACAATAAAAAAACAAAATAAATTTTACACTAGTGGTGGAAGGGTTTTATCAATTACTGTATCAGATAAAGATATCAATGCTTCACGGAAAAGAGCATACTATGTTTTAAAAAAGTTAAATTGGCAAGGTGGTTTTTTTCGCAAGGACATTGGAATTAAAAACTATTGACTACCTAATTGTCTCAAAAAACCTCTTAATGAGAACTGAACACTCTTTTTCTTTGATTCCTCCATAATATTGATAACCGACAAGTTCTTTTTCAGCTTTGTATTTAATATTTTTTGAAATTTCAATATCACGGGAATATGCCCCAAAATAAATTTTTTTTATACCGGCTAAAAAAATCGCTGCCTCACACATAGTACATGGTTGCAATGTAGTAAAAATTGATAAATTCGTTAACTTTTCTTTTTTTAATTTTCTACAGGCTTTTCTTATAGCAATTAGTTCTGCATGGGCAGTAGGATCCTTTTTTTCGTTCATTTGATTAGATGCATAACTTATTATTTTTCCTTTTTCATCAAAAACGACACACCCAACAGGAACCTCAGACTTTTTGTAACTTTTCTCTGCTAATTTTAATGCTAATTTAATAAGATTATCTTTTAACATCTAGAGACCTCAACTTTTTCTCCATCAGTAATGTTATTTAGTTTTTTCAAATCATAATCAGTATCGCCCCAAACATTGCATTTATCAGCTAATCTAATTTCATCATTAATTGAAACAGGAGTTTTTCCAAAACCAATAGCTATTGCCTTGCCTGACGGCCAATAAGCTATTTCGCCAAAATTCATTACATCTTTTGAATTTTCCTCTAAACTACATTTTGGTGGCACAAAAAAGTAAATTTCACTACCCCATGTATTAACCTCACAATTAAATGGAAGACTTTTCCAAATTAATTCTGCTGTTTTTGTTTGACGAAGCACAACTATTATTTCATGATTTTTTATACAAATTTTACATTTTTTTTGCATATTGTATTTTATAATAAACCTTTTAAGTTAAATATCTATGACTATTCCTATAATTGGCATAACACTTGATGAAGAAAAAACGAGTAATTATTCGAGGTATCCATCATATGCTTCAAGGAAAAATTATTCTGAATCAATTGACTTGGCGGGAGGATTAGCAATTTTTCTTCCAAATCAAAGGAAAAAAATTAAACAATATATTAATCTCATTGACGGACTAGTTATAACTGGTGGAGATTTTGACATAAGTCCAAAATTTTATGGAAAAAAAATTGAAAGCGAGTTTGTAAAGGTTAAAGAGGAAAGAACAGATTTTGAATACAAAATTACTAAAGAAGCAATTAAAAAAAATATGCCTATTCTAGGCATTTGTGGTGGACAACAATTACTGAATGTAGTTTTAGGAGGTACTTTAATTCAACATATACCGGATACCGTTAACACCAAAATAAATCATGAACAAACAAACCCAAGGGATCAAGGAAGTCACAGTATTAAAATTGAAAAAAAAACTAAACTATTTAACATAATCTCATCAGATAAAATGTTTGTAAACTCAGCTCATCATCAAGCAGTTGAAAAAGTAGGAAAGAATGTTGTTGTAAATGCTATCGCAGACGATGGAGTCATTGAAGGGATTGAACATTTAAAATTAAATTTTTGTATAGGAGTTCAGTGGCATCCTGAATTTCTTATTGACAAGAAAGATATTAAAATTTTTGAAGCCTTGGTAGAAAGTTCAAAAAAAATTGCAAAAAGTTATTAGATTATCCAAAATTTTATCCCATTCAGGTGTTTGCTCGAGAAGAGAAGCAGAGACATTAATTAAAAAAGGGGATGTAAGAATAAATAATGAAGTTTTCAAAGAGTTTTCTATTGAAATGGAATTAATTAAATCCATTAGCGTTAAAGGAAAACAATTAACAAAATCAGATACAAGAGTTTGGTGTTTTTATAAACCAAAGGGTTATGTTTCTTCAAACAAAGAACAGTTAAATCAAAAAAGTTTGTTTAGATTGATTCCCAAGAATTTGCCTAGAGTAATCACCGTTGGAAGATTAGACATCAACTCTGAAGGTCTGATGATCCTGACTAACAATCCATCACTTTCAAATTTTTTAGAAAGACCAGAAAATGAAATCTCTAGAATTTACGAGGTAGAAGTTTATGGAAAATTTTCTGATGATTTAATTTCCCGAGCCAAAAAGTTAAAAATAAACAATATTTATTATAAAAGTATTTTTATCAAAAAATTATTTTCAAAAAACCTGTTTCATAAACTAAGTATTGAACTTACAGAGGGAAAAAATAGAGAAATAAGAAAAGTAATGGAATTTTTTTCCTTAAAAGTATTAAAGTTAAAAAGAATAAATTATGGACCTTTTAAATTAAATACTTTAAAAAAAAGTCAAATAAATGAAATTGAAAAAAAAGATCTGAATGTTATTTGTGAAAAATTAGGGTTTAAGAATGAGAATTATTTCTGGTAATTTTAAAAGTATAAAACTTTTTTCACCAAAGAATTCTTATATTAGACCAACTTTAGACAGAGCTAAAGAAATGATTTTTAGTACATTAAACTCAATATTAACTGCGAGAAATTTAGATTTTAATAATTTAATTGTCTTAGACTGCTTCTGTGGAACCGGAGCACTAGGTTTTGAGTGTCTATCTAGAGGCTCAGGTAAAGTATTTTTTGTAGATAAATCACCTCATGCAATCAATTTAGTAAAAAAAAACTCCTCCTTACTTGGAGTCTCCGACAAATCAGTAATCATAAAGACGGATTTTGCAAAAATAGAAAATTTGGGATTGAAGATCAAACTTTTTTTTATTGATCCCCCCTATAATTCGTTTGATTACAACGGAATTCTAAAACAATTAATTTTGAAGAATATTGTTGCTGAAGAATCTTTTGGTGTCGTAGAAACTTCTTCAAAAGATGACTTTAATATAATAGATGATTTTTCAATATTAAAAAAAAAAAAAAATTCAGATTCTTTTTTTTATTTTATTGAAAGAAATTAGAACATTTATTTTCTACCAAATAATTTTTCAATATCTTCAATATTTAATTGAACATAGGTTGGTCTTCCATGATTACATTGACCAGAAAAAGGTGTTGATTCCATTTTTCTTAAAAGATCATTCATTTCATCAATTTGTAATTCTCTCCCAGCTCTAATAGACCCATGACAAGCCATTTTTGAACATATTGCGTTAATTTTACTCTCTAAAGATTTAGGTTCATTTATCTCTGTTATTTCCTCGACTAGATCCATAACTAATTTTTTTATATTACAGTTTGCTAAAATACTTGGAACTTCTCTGACTAATATGGATTTTTTTCCAAAAACCTCAAGTTTCACTCCATAATTATCAGCACTATTTATAAAATTTTTTAGTCCCTCAACAACATTAGGATCTAAATCTATAACAACTGGAATTAATAAAATTTGGGTTTGAATTTTTTTTTCATAAAAATCTTTTTTTAATTTCTCATAAACTAACCTTTCATGAGCTGCATGTTGATCTACAATCACTATCCCATTTCTTATTTCTGATACAATATAAGTTTTATGAAATTGACTTTTTGCATATCCTAAAGGAAAAAAATTTTCTTCATTTTCATCGTTACTACTTTCATTTTCTTGAATTACATTTAAGTTCTCTGAAGTAGATTCTTGAATATTTTCTTCCTTGAGCTCAATAAATGTCTGAAAATTTGATTTATTATAAAACTTGTTTACTGCCCTGGTAGTATTGACTGTACTGGCTTTATGACCTGCTTGAGCAAGTTTTTCTTTGAAAGTTTTTAATATATTTGATCTCAATAGATTTAGATTTCTAAATCTTACTTCATTTTTTGAGGGGTGCACGTTTACATCTAACTTGTCAGTCGGACAATCAATAAAAACAACAAGTTGAGGAAACCTATCATATGACATAAAATCTCTATAGGCTAGTTTAAAAATTACATTCATCGATTTATCTTGAATAACTCTCTTATTTATAAATAAAAATTGATTATTGGTATTAGAATGATGAAAAGTAGGTATTCCTAATAATCCTTTAAAATTAAAATCTTCAACTTTTTGATCAAAAAAAATTGAATTATCCAAGAAGTCATTACCTAATAAATCTCTTATTCTTTTCATAAAATTCTCATTATCATTTGGGTGATCTGATTTTTTTGTGCTAATTACATTTTTTCCGTTCACAAATAAATTAAATTCTGTCTTATAGTTGCAGATGGCTAGCCTTTGCACTATTTTTTTAATAAGTAATGTTTCATAATTTTCTGATTTCAAGAAATTAAGTCTTGCAGGTGTTGAAAAAAATAAATCCCTTATCTCAACTGTTGTACCCTTTTTTTGATTAATTGGAGAAATTGTTTTTATATTTCCTGAAGTAACCTCGATTTTGTTTCCATCTTGATTTTCATTAATATTTGATTTAATAATCATTTTAGAAACAGAACCAATTGATGGCAAAGCCTCTCCTCTAAAACCCATTGATGAAATTTCATTAATATTTTCTTCATCAAGTTTGGAAGTGGCGTGTCTAGTTATAGCAAGTTTTAAATCGTTTTTTTGAATCCCATCTCCATCATCAGAGACTATTATTTCTTTCTTTCCGCCATTTTTTACATAAATATTAATCTTACTTGAATTCGCATCTAGACTATTTTCAATCAATTCTTTTACTGCTGAGGATGGCCTATCAATCACCTCTCCAGCGGCGATTTGGTTTATTGTATTGTCTGATAAAAGTCTTATTTTATTCATTTTTTTAAATATTTTTTTGTTAATACTTTACCTTGCTCAACTGCAGGTTGATCAAATGGATTAATATTTAACAAGAATGAGGAAAAGATTGTTTCTAAGAAAAAAAACATTATCAAGGACCCTAAAGATTTTTCATCTACTTTTTCCATCTCTATATATCTCGATGGTAATCCTTTTTTACAAATAGTAAATAAAGTTGCCTGTAATTCAGCATTCATTAATTCCTCCAAAGATTTATTATGTAAAACTGAATAAATATTTTTATTGCCAAATTTACAGTTAATTTTATTTTTTATTTTTGTTTTTTTGCCTATTAAAGTAAAAAATTTATCAGCTGGACCATCTAAATATAACTGTAGTTGACTATGCTGATCTACTGTACCCAATGCATCAACAGGTGTTATACCCTTATTATCCTTTCCAATACTTTCTGCCCACAATTGCTTATACCAACTTGAAAAATTTTTCAACCTATCTACGTATGGCATCATTACAGAAATATTAATTTTTTTTTTATTTAGTGATGTAATGGCAAACGAGGGAAAAAAATAATCGTCAAAATTTTCTGAATTATTTTTTAAAATTTTTTTTAATATTGATTTTGCTCCTATTTTAAAATTTTCAATATTACAACCTGAAAGAGCACCTGGAATTAATCCTACCATAGAAAAAATTGAGAACCTTCCACCGATATTTTCTTTGTGTTCTATAAAATACAATTTTTCTTTCTCTTGAATTTCTTTTAGTGTACTTTTTTTATTTTCTGTTATTATAAAAACGTTATTTTTGAAAATTTTAAATTTATTTTTTAAATAAAAAAATTGACTCAATGTCTCGATTGTTTCTCCTGATTTAGAAATTACAACAACTGCTGTTTTATTTAAATTAATGTTTTTAAGAAGGCCCTCTATAGAATTTTCATCTACATTTTCTATAAAAAATATCTTTGGGTTTAGATCATTTGTGTAAAAATTTTTTTTTAAAGAAACCAATGTTTTTCCTCCTAAACTTGATCCACCGGTCCCTAGAAAAATAACATTCTGAAATTTTTTTAATTTTTGTACGATTTTTTGAATTTTATTGAAGTTATTCTCATATAAATCCTCAATAAACCCAAATGACTTGCTTTTAATTAATTTAATTAATTTTGTTTTAGCTGATTTATATTTATTGGACTTTATATTTTTTTTTAAACTATCAACATTGTAGGTGATTTGTGAAAAAAGCATTTAATTACTATAATAATTAAATATCGGGTTTACCAACAATCATAAAATAAAGACTTTCTGGATCAAACAAAGTACTTGCGTAATTATTAATTTCATTCAAGTTAATTTGATCAATAATCTGATTCCTTTTTTTAAAATAATCCTCACCTAATGAGTAATATTGTACAACCGTGAGTAATTTTGAAATTGAAAGAGTATTAGTGTAATTTCTTGAAAAAGATCCTTTATAATAAGTTTTAGCATCATTTAGATCATTTTTTGTAATTCCATTTTTAGAAATTTTTTTCCATTCATCTATAACCTTATTCATAGTTTCTTTAACTGTCTTATTTCTAGTCTGAAAACCACCAATTATTATTCCTTCTTCCTCATAAGGTCTTAAATAAGAATAAATAGAATATACTAAACCTTTTTTTTCTCTTACCTCCTTATAAAGTCTTGACTGGAATCCTCCTCCACCTAATACATAATTTAATATTCTCGCGGAGAAATAGTTTGGGTCGTTTCTACCCACACCTCTCTGCCCGAAAATAACAGTGCTTTGGGGACTATCGACATTTATTATTTTACTTCCTTTGTTTACTGAAACGTTTGGTTGAAAATTTTTAGTATTTTTTAAAGGTAAAGAACCAAAAACATAGTCTATATATTTCTTGGCTAAATCCTTATTAATACTTCCAGCAATACCAATATAAACATTATTTCTGCAAAAAATTTTTTTGTGAGATTCTATTAGATCCTGTCTTGAAATATTATTGATGGATCTGACTGAACCCTTAACTTTTCTTTTCATTTTTTTATCATTAAAAAAATATTCTTCGAACTTATCGGAAGCCAATGTTGAAATATTTGATTCGTCGATTTTGATGCTAGCTACTAATTGTTTCTTTACTTTGTTAATTTCATTTGTCTTAAAAATCGGATTATTAACAGCCTCGTGTAACAACCAAAAACCTTCCTGCAACTGAGATTTTACGACTTGTAAAGTGCCTTCAACTTTCTCTTTTCTTGACGAAAAAGAAATTTTTACTCCATTTTCTCTCATCGAAAGCTTAAAGTTTTCAGCTGTAAAACCATCTGTTCCCTCATCTAATAGAGATGTCATCAGGTTTGTTGTCCCCTCTTTACCCAAACCATCTGCTAAAGCACCTCCTTTAAAGGAAAAACTTAGACTTACTAACGGCAACGAATTATCTTCTACAAGCCAAAACTTGATTCCGCTTTTTGTCTCCAGTTGTTCAAAATCAAGTGAAAGTGGATCTTTGAAAATCAAAGTTAGAAATACAAAAAATATATAAAAAATTCTCAATTTTTGAGTTCCCCTATTACATAGTTTTGATTGTTTAAAAAGTTCTTTAATGCCTTATGAACATCA
>MDSZ01208723.1_pt1 | contig 10787 bp, 9 predicted proteins | sample 811201 | NCBI WGS metagenome assembly MDSZ01 (sample SAMN05326647, study PRJNA326480) | marine metagenome | isolation source: seawater | place: Indian Ocean: North | collected 2010
GCTGAAGGTAGTGCCAATGTTGGCATCAGTAATATTTTTTCTAATCATTCGTCCCCCATCAGCCATAGCCAAACAAGCGTGATGCGTTGCCTTAAGAAATTTATACGGTCCTTTTTTACCAGGTGCGTGATACCCAAGCATATAACCCAATCCAACGAATGCGGCAGGGTCATTCATCACCATCCAGTTTTTGACCTTGGCCCCATATTCCAGTGTACAAAAAGAAACATATTCTTTAAACCAATCTAAAATTTCTCTATTTGTCCATCCACCTTTATCCTCTAGTGCTTGAGGAAGGTCCCAATGGTATAAGGTAATCCAAGGCTCAATGTTGTTCTTGATACACTCATCGATTACTTTATGATAGAATTCAACTCCTTTTTGATTGATTTCTCCAGTGCCCGATGGAAAGATTCTCGACCATGAAATGGAAAATCGAAACACCTTAAAGTTCATTGACTTTAGCAAGGCAATATCCTCAGCATATCGATGGTAAAAATCTGTTGCAGTATTGCCATTATCTCCCTGATGAATCTTTCCTTTTTTATGTGTAAAAGAGTCCCAAATAGAGGGCCCTTTACCATCAATATTCCACGCTCCTTCTACTTGGTATGAAGCACATGCTGCACCCCACAAAAAGTCACTACCAAAATCTAATGAAGAAATTTCAGGATAATTTTTATTAAATAGGAATGATTTTTTTCCATGAATAGATAAAAAAAAGGAAGCCATTCCAAAGCCGTTTAGCTTTATCCAATCTCTGCGTTTCATTTGGTTTAATTATTGTATATTCAACCGAAAATAATATAAATTAAACGAACTATAAAGATGAAAAAAATTAAGATTTTAAGTTTTACGATTGGAATGTTTTTATCAGCCAATGTATTTAGCCAACATGTATTGGTGAATGAGGTGGATATTAATAACGAGGATATTCAATTTTGTGAGTTGCGAGTTACAGCTAGGCTATTGAACCCTACAAAGGTAAAAGTATATGTTGATTATGGTCAAAAGTGGTCAATGAAACGCCAAAATATAATGACAGAAGACAAAAAGGTTGTCTCTTTCAACTCTAGTGTAGATGCGCTAAATTTTATGGATAAAAATGGATGGGATTATGTGGAACAAACGGTTACAACTAGTTCAGATGGGGAAACAACTTACAAATATCTTATGAGGAGAGTAGAACAGTAAGCTTTCAAAAGATTATCAATTTAGAGGCTTTAATGAGCCTCTTTTTTTTTGTTTTATTAATGAGAAGACTTGAATTATGAATTCAGCACTTAGTTCTGCCATAATTCAACGAATCTTCCTAATTTTACACCTTCTTTAATGAATTGAAAATGAATAACAAGTATCCTGAATATAAGGGATTAAACCTACCTGAGATTTCTACGAAAATTCAGGAGGTATGGGATCGTGATTCCATATTTGAGGCATCAGTATCATCTCGAGAAGGGGCTGAGCCTTTTGTCTTTTTTGAAGGACCTCCCTCAGCCAATGGTATGCCTGGGATTCATCATGTGATGGCTAGGTCGATAAAGGATATATTTTGTCGATTTAAAACCTTAAAAGGATACCAGGTTAAGCGTAAAGCGGGGTGGGACACACATGGTCTTCCTGTGGAATTGGGTGTAGAAAAAGAACTAGGCATTACAAAAGAAGACATCGGAAAAAAAATCACCATTGACGAATACAATGCTGCTTGTAAAAAAGCAGTAATGAAATATACAGATGTCTGGAATGACCTAACCAAAAAAATGGGATATTGGGTGGATATGGAAGAGCCTTATGTGACCTATCACTCTAAATATATGGAATCCGTTTGGTGGCTTATTTCAGAATTATACAAAAAGGATTTATTATACAAGGGATATACGATTCAGCCCTATTCTCCAAAGGCTGGAACGGGCTTATCTTCTCATGAAATTAATCAGCCTGGATGTTATAGAGACGTCAAAGACACCTCGGCTGTAGCTCAATTTAAGGTCATTAATCCGGCTCAAGCTCCCTTTAGCATTGAAGGAGATTTGTTTCTTTTGGCTTGGACAACTACACCTTGGACGCTTCCTTCTAACACTGCGCTTACGGTTGGTGAAAAAATCGAATATGTTTGTGTAACTACATTCAATCAATACACTCACGTGCAAACGAATGTTGTGTTGGCTAAAAATTTAGTTTCATATCAGTTTTCAAAATTGTTTTTCGCTGTAGATAGTATTGATGACCTTCATCAATATAATCCTGGAGATAAAAAGATTCCTTATTTCGTTGGTGATATGTGTACCGGAAAAGACTTGGTAGGTATTCGTTATGAGCAATTGCTTGACTATTGTCTTCCCGCTGAAAATGCCGAAAATGCATTTCAGGTTATTCCAGGTGATTTTGTGACGACCGAAGATGGAACGGGGATTGTTCATACTGCACCAACCTTTGGAGCTGATGATGCAAAAGTGGCTAAAGATGCTGGAGTCCCTCCAATGCTTGTAAGAGATGAACAAGAAGTCCTAGTTCCACTTGTGGATCTTCAGGGCAGGTTCAGAAAAGAGGTTTCTGATTTTGCAGGGATGTATGTAAAAAATGAATACTACAACAAGGATGAGACACCGGAAAAGTCTGTTGATGTTCTTATTTCTGTAAAGCTTAAAGAAGAAAACAAGGCCTTTAAAGTGGAAAAATATGAACATAGTTATCCACACTGTTGGAGAACAGATAAGCCCATATTATATTACCCTTTAGACTCTTGGTTTATTAAGGTCACGGACCACAAAGAGAAGATGGTAGAATTAAATAATACCATCAATTGGAAACCCCAATCAACTGGAACCGGACGATTTGGAAAATGGTTGGAAAATGCCAATGATTGGAATCTTTCCCGTTCGAGATACTGGGGAATTCCAATCCCTATTTGGAGAACAGAAGATGGTCTTGAGCAGAAATGCATAAGTTCTATTGAAGATTTAAAAAACGAATGTCATTTAGCCCTTGAAGCCGGGTTGATGTCGAATAATCCACTCGCTGATTTTGTCCCAGGTGATATGAGCAATGACAATTATGATAAGGTTGATATACACAAGCATATCGTCGACGCCATTGTATTGATCTCTGAATCTGGTAAGCCTATGAGGAGAGAGTCTGATTTAATGGACGTTTGGTTCGACTCTGGATCTATGCCTTATGCCCAATGGCATTATCCTTTTGAAAACAAAGATAAAATTGAAAACAACACTTCATATCCTGCTGACTTCATTGCAGAAGGGGTAGATCAAACACGAGGATGGTTTTACACACTACACGCTATTTCCTCGATGGTATTTGAAAAAGTTGCGTACAAAAATGTGGTTTCAAATGGATTGGTATTGGATAAAAATGGGCAAAAAATGTCAAAGCGTCTCGGCAATGGAGTAGACCCGTTTGAGACACTTCAAAAATATGGCCCAGATGCTACGAGGTGGTATATGATTACCAATGCGCAACCGTGGGATAATCTGAAGTTTGATATTGATGGCATTGTTGAGGTTCAAAGAAAGTTCTTTGGTACTTTGTATAATACATATTCCTTTTTCTCATTGTATGCAAACGTGGATGGCTTTGACTATTCAGAGGATGAAATTCCTCTCCAAGACCGTCCTGAAATTGATCGTTGGGTTCTTTCAAAATTAAATTCATTAATTGACATTGTGGATGATTGTTACTCTTCTTATGAACCCACCAAAGCGGGAAGAGCTATTCAAGATTTTGTAACGGAACAACTTTCGAATTGGTATGTGAGGTTATGCAGGCGTAGATTTTGGAAAAATGACAATCCAAAAGATAAAATTGCTGCCTATCAAACCTTATATACCTGCCTTGAGACAATTGCGTTAATATCTGCTCCTATTGCTCCTTTCTTTATGGATCAGTTGTATTTGGATTTAAATAAAGGGTCTAAGAAATCGGATAAAAAATCGGTACACCTTGCGGATTTTCCGACCTCTAATCAGGACATTATACAACAGACACTAGAAAATCAAATGGATCTCGCTCAACGTGTATGCTCATTGGTTTTAGGTTTGCGTAAAAAAGAGAGATTAAGAGTCAGACAACCCCTACAAAAGATTATGGTGCCGACTTTAAATAAGGAAACGGCGGAGAATTTAATTCACGTAAAAAATCTGATTCTCTCAGAGGTGAATGTTAAGGAGCTTGCGTTGATTTCAGAGGACAATGATATTTTGGTAAAAAGTATCAAGCCGAATTTTAAGACAATAGGCCCGAAATATGGTAAGCACATGAAGGCTATCGCTTCACTTATTTCTACCTGGTCATCGACAGAAATTGCTAAAATTGAAGCTGATGGAATGTGGGGAGGTCAGATTAATGGAGAGGATATTGTTTTAGATCTTAATGATGTTGTAATTGATACAAAAGACATTCCTGGCTGGCTTGTCGCAAATGAGGATGGATTAACGGTAGCATTGGATATTTCAATTTCGGATGAACTCAAATTTGAAGGAATTGCAAGAGAGGTTGTCAATAGGGTACAAAATTCACGAAAAGAGCAAGGATTTGATGTTACGGATCGAATATCCGTTCGTATTCAATCCTCAGAATTGATCAAAAGAGCGATAGAGGAGAATCAAAAGTATATTTCGGATGAAGTACTTGCCAATGAAATAGTTTTTGATTCTCTATCTGAAAATCACCATACAGAGACTATTGAATCAGAAAATGATATTCAATACATGCTTACCAGAGTTCAATAAGAATTGATAAATTTGTTACATGTCAGATAGTAATGTTTTTTTAATTGATGGAGAGGTTCAAACACCCAAGGGTAACGCTAAAATAGAATGGTCAGACAGACGCTTTTTTACGGTTTATTTCAATGGTAAAAAATACAATGGGGAAATTTTAGAGCAAAATTTAGAAAACCATTTTCTCAAATTAAAATTGAATCACAGGGTATTTGAGGTTAAGAGAAAATATGCATTATTGGACTTGATTTCTCAGCTAGGTTTGGATAAGCAAAAAGTTAAAAGGTTAAAAGAATTAACATCTCCAATGCCTGGTCGAGTCCTTAAGATAATGGCAAAAGCCGGAGATCAAATTAATATTGGAGATTCGTTATTGTCATTGGAGGCTATGAAAATGGAGAACATCTTAAAGTCTGACGGTGAAGGAATTGTCAAGGAGGTTTTTATCAGCGAGGAACAGGTTGTTGACAAAGGCGAGGTCTTAATGGAGTTTGAATAAAATTGTTACCATTATTGAATGTTAATTTGAATTTCAAGATTATTTTTTAGTTCAATTTTTGCATCTTCAAATGCAGGCGCACTAAATCTGGCTCTCGCATTTCTAGAAAATCCATAAGGCTCAAGAGGAATTCCTAAGGCATTTTTATCCAAAATTCCATTATCATTTATGTCATGAAATACAGCTACTGCGTATGTATTGTTTGGGAGATCATTAAATGTATGACTGAGCTCCTTACTCCTTACAGGTAAAACCATTTCTCTATATTGTTTTCCAAACTCAGGAAATGAAACGGGGTCGTCAAAAACAGCGATGAACATGGAGCCTTTTAATTCCTCAATACCCTCAATATTGATATTGATATCTGATGAAGAACCAGAGGGAAATAAGATTAAGAAAAAAAGAAAATTAAGCATATCGATAATTATAAATTTAAAAATATTTCATGTACAGGAAAATCAAAATACCGATGGATATAATGGCATAAAAAATTAATTTAAGTAACGTCAGCCTAGAGGCTCTGGATGGTAACCTTGATCTAAAATTAAATTCATTTTCTTTCACACTATAAAAATAATTGAATTTCTCTACCTTTGAAATATGGCAAAGAAGGTCTTAGTTACGGGAGGAGCGGGGTATATCGGCTCACATACAGTAGTGGAGTTGATTCGAGCGGGGTATGAACCTCTTATCCTTGATGATTACAGGAATTCGGACCCTTCAGTTATTAAGCGTCTCAAGCAAATTGTTGGAAAGGAGCCGGAGCATGTCGTGTGTGATGTTTGTGATCAAAATAAAATAAACGAGGTATTTCAAACTTTTAACATTTCCGGAGTTATTCACTTTGCGGCTTATAAGGCAGTTGGGGAATCAGTTGAAAATCCATTAAAGTATTATTCTAACAATATTTTAGGGTTAAATTCCATTTTGACTATGATCAAAAGAAATCCACAAATTTCATTTGTTTTTTCATCCTCATGTACGGTTTATGGAGAACCTTCAGGAATTAAAGAGGTAGATGAAAAAACCGAAAGGGCTATTCCAACATCACCTTACGGCTATTCAAAATGGTTAGGAGAACAAATCATAGAGGACCTTTTTACATCACAAGGGGATTTGAAAATGATGAGTCTAAGGTATTTCAATCCAATAGGGGCTCATGAATCCGGTCTTATTGGCGAATTGCCTGTTGGAAAACCAAACAATCTTTTGCCATTCATCACTCAAACGGCTGCTGGTCTTCATAACGAACTTACCATTTTTGGTAATGATTATCCAACGCATGATGGCACATGTATTCGAGATTATATCCATGTTGTGGATCTTGCTGAAGCACATGTCAAAGCGATTGACTATCTATTTGCTCAGCAAAAAGGGTGTAATGAAATTATAAATATTGGCACTGGAAAGGGGACCAGCGTATTGGATTTGGTTAAGACTTTTGAGAGGGAAAATAACATCAAGTTGAATTACGCTTTTGGTCCAAGGAGATCAGGAGATGTAATAGAAATATATGCAAATGTTGATTACGCGCTATCTTTAATTAATTGGAGAGCCCAAAAAGACATTAAAGATGCTGTTAAAGACGCTTGGAACTGGGAGAAATCAATAAGGCATATAAAATGAGACTAAGCATTGCACTATTTTTATTCCCCATTTTGCTTCATGCACAGCAGGACGAAAATTTGGTTTCCAGGCAAAGGCCAGGACTATTTTGGTTCTTTAATGGAAATAGGCCTATTGAGGATGCAGACTACAGGAAATACGACAGATGCATCGTTGAGGCGACATATAATACATGGATTGGAGATATTAATCCATTTGAAAACAAGTGGAATTCTATTGGTTATCATTTTAGTTTAAATAAAGATATACAGTTAAAATCGACGGAGAGAGTTACCTTTGGATTAGGTTTTGGATACTCTTATTTAAACCACAATCTTGATAGGGTATTTTTTAATACGCAACATGAGTCAGTGGATACTGAATATCCAAGCCCAAATGACAGTCTAATCTTTTCTAAGCTAACCATACATCAGTTTTACGTCCCCTTTGAATTAAGACTAAAGTCATTAGGCTGGAGACATATTAAGTTCATCCTCGGGACAAGGTTAGGGGTACAGCCCGCCATATTTTCTAAGACAAAGTATTGGGAGGAAGAAAATGAAAAATATTTTGAAAATAAAATGCAGGACATGAGGTGGTTCTATACCTCAGTTTATTGTCGGTTGGGAATAAGAAATTGGTCTTTAATTGGAATATTTCATCCATTAAGTTTATTTCCATCCGAACAAAGTGTTCGGCTATTACCCTTTCAATTGGGAGTAAGTTTATCCCTATTTTGAATATGATCGATACCCATACACATATTTATAGCTCAAGGTTTGATGAAGATAGAGATGAGGTTATTGATATGGCATTTCAATCTGGAGTTAAATTCATGTTGTTACCAAATATCGATTTGGAGTCTATTGAACCAATGCTAAATTTATGTGCTGAGTATGATCGATGTATACCCATGATGGGATTACATCCATGCGCTGTGGATGAAAAATATCTTGAAACTCTAGAACGTATAAAAAACAAACTATTACATGCAAACCATCAGTTCATAGCTGTCGGAGAAATTGGAATTGATTTGTATTGGGACAAGACATTTATAAAACAGCAACTTGATGCATTCCGAAATCAAATAAAATGGGCAAAGGAGCTTAACTTACCAATTGTAATTCATGCAAGAGATTCTTATCCTGAAATTTTTGAGGTATTGGATGAGGAAAACACAGAAGAATTAAGAGGGGTTTTTCATTGTTTCTCCGGGTCATTGTGGGATGCCAAACATATCTTATCCTATGGAGGTTTTAAATTGGGAATTGGTGGAACAATAACCTATAAAAAGTCAGACTTGCCAGCAATCGTCAAGGGAATTGATTTGTCCCATATATTATTGGAAACAGATGCACCATATTTAGCACCTCGACCATATCGGGGTAAAAGGAACGAGAGTAAATATTTGACTTATGTGGTTGAAAAGCTATCAGAGATTTATGAATGTAATAAAACAGAAATAATTGATAGAACAACAATCAATGCATATGATTTATTTCAAATTCAAAAGTTCACATCATGAGTAAGGTATTGGTGTTATATACAGGGGGTACAATAGGGATGATTAAGGACCCCGAATCTGGTCATTTAGGTAGTGTTGATTTTAATAGCGTTTATGAACACATTCCAGAATTGAAAAGACTGCAAATTGAAATAACCACAAAAAGTTTTAATAACCCCGTTGATTCCTCCGAAATGGGACCAAAGGATTGGATTGAAATCGCAAGAATAATTAAAGAAGAATATGACCATTTTAATGGATTTGTCATTCTTCATGGCACAGACACCATGTCTTATGCTGCTTCCGCATTGAGCTTTATGATTCAGGACCTCAAAAAACCAATTATTTTTACGGGATCCCAATTACCTATCGGTGTTATTAGGACGGATGGCAAGGAAAACCTTATTACGGCTACAGAAATTGCGGCAGCAAAAGATTCAAATGGAGAATCAATTATTCAGGAAGTTGCTGTTTATTTTGAATATTCTTTATACAGAGGGAATCGAAGCTCTAAAGTGAGCTCTAATCAATTTGAAGCATTTCAGTCACCCAATTATCCTGAGATTGCTCTTGCAGGGGTTAATATAAATTATAAATGGAGCTCTTTACTTAGAACAAAAATTGAATCTCCCAAATTTTTACTAGGTCTTTCCAACACCGTTGCTTTGGTTAAGCTTTATCCTGGAATTGATATAGAGATTTATAAAGAATTATTTGATATTCATAGAGCGAAAGCCATAGTAATTGAATCTTTTGGCTCGGGAAATGCCCCCTCCAGTGATTTATTTCAAAAATACATTAAAGGTTTTATAGAAAAGGGAGGTATTGTTTTAAACATCACACAGTGTAGCACAGGTGAAGTTAAGCAAGGGGCTTATAAAACGAGTTCTTTTTTCAATAAAGCAGGAGTTGTTAGTGGCCGTGATATGACCACCGAGGCAGCAGTAACAAAGTTGATGTTTTTACTCGGGAACTATAAAAACTTAGATGAAATTAGGACCCTCCTATCCGAATCATTGGCAGGAGAAATAAGCTAGTGATTATTGATGACCAATCCTTCTTGAACGGTCACAATTCGATTAAGGAATTTATTTACGATGTGCATGTCGTGTGTAGCCATAAGAATGGCAGTTTTCTCTTCTTTTGCAATGGAAATCAATAGATTCATGATTTCCTCAGAAGTTTCTGGGTCAAGGTTACCTGTGGGCTCGTCTGCCAAAATCAATTTTGGTTTATTTAATAAGGCCCTTCCGATAGAAACCCTTTGTTGCTCACCTCCTGATAATTCGTGTGGCATTTTTTGCGCTTGATCCTCAATACCAACAAGTCTTAAGCAGTGCATCGCTCTATCATATATTTCTTCTTTCTTTTTCCACCCAGTAGCCTTCAAAACGAAATATAGATTTTGAATAACACTTCTACCCATGAGCAGCTGGAAATCTTGAAAGACAATACCAATCCTTCTTCTCAAATAAGGAATTTCCTTTGATTTTATTGTTGTCAAATCGAAGCTATCAACACTACCATTTCCCTCTTTGAGCTTCAACTCCCCATATATGGTTTTTAATAAGCTACTTTTTCCACTGCCCGTTTTACCGATCAAATAAACGAACTCAGATTCCTCAATTTCAAAATTAACATCAGATAGTACTTTATTCCCTTGCTGAAATATTTGAGCTTCCTTTAGAGTAACGACTTTTGACATTGACATTATGTGTTTATACAAATTTGCAGATTCATCTTATCAATTTTGAGTGATGAGTCGTTTTTATCTTAACATCATAAGGTTTAAAACTTTTGAAGCTTTAAATGGCATCTTTTGTTTGACCTTTTAAATTTGTCAAGTGCGCGTAATTGGTTTAAAATATTGGTTGTTTGGGTTTATACTTATCCCTTCAATATTGTTTTCACAAAGAACAGAAAAGTACAATAGTCTCTACGAAAAATATTATAAGGCCGAAGAGCTATATGCTCATTTGCAGTATGGAGCAGCAAAAAAAGAGTTTAGAGATTTTATAAATACATGTAATAATCCGAACGATCCATTATATCAAAAGGCACTATATTATGAAGGAGTTTCTGCACTTGAACTTTACAATAGCGATGCCATCCCTTTACTTATGGAATACAACCGAGTATACCCGGAGAATATCCATAGAAGTCTTATTAGTTTTAAGATAGGCAGATACTTTTTTAATGATGAAACTTATGATGACGCTCAGCTTTGGTTTGAAGAACTAACAGCGGCGGATTTAGATGCTAAATATAGAGAGGAGTATCATTTTAAGCTAGGGTATGCTGCTTTGCAAAATGAAAACAAAGAACTCGCTATTAAATCCTTCCGGGAAAATCTTAATGGCAAATCACAATATGCAGCGCCAAGTAGATACTTTTTTGCCCATTTATGTTATGAACGGGGATCTTATCAATTGGCATTAGAGCA
>MDSZ01018218.1_pt1 | contig 10786 bp, 8 predicted proteins | sample 811201 | NCBI WGS metagenome assembly MDSZ01 (sample SAMN05326647, study PRJNA326480) | marine metagenome | isolation source: seawater | place: Indian Ocean: North | collected 2010
CTTTCATGGTTTCTAGATTCTTGTTTAGATAAGATATTGAGCCAATTGTTTCTGGAAGAAATAAAAATCTGTAACTATATTTTCTTTTAATCTTGCTGAGGTACTTTGCTAGTGCCAGAGATACTACTGGTCCTGAAAGCTCATTATTTACCATTGATGGATGACATACATAAGTAGAGAATAATATTTCTCTATCTTCTTTTTCACCTGGTAAATAATACTCGCCATAATACATTGGTCCATTATCAAAAGTACTATCAATCTCAACTAGATACTCATCATCGGTCATCTTTTTCTTTGTATCTTCACTCATGCAAAAGCCCCATGTCCTATTGTAATAGCTTGTAACATATGGAATAGCATTTGGCATTTTGGGAATAGTAAAGATTCTCTTTTCTAGTTCTTTGAAGTTTATCTTTTTCTTTACACTTTCAGAATAAGATACAACATGGAGATTATTCTCATTAAAATCGATAACTTTTTCTCCATTCAGTCTTGTGATTTTTGCTGTTTTGATATTCCATCTCTCAGGAACTTTCCAATCGAAAACCTTAGAACCAGATTTAAAAGATTTAATCTTCAATTCATTAAGCTCAGATTTAAGGATCTTCAATGTTTTATGAGTACCCCTTCCTGTAATACTTCTATTAATTGGATAAAGTACTTTTGCTAAATCAAGCGCTTCACTGGCAAATCTATTTAATAATTTCTTATTCTTTATCATCTATCTCATTAGAAATTTCATATAAATGTCCCAAAGCCTTTCCTGACTGAATAATCTTTTTTGTTTCATTAAATACATCTATGGCTTTGATTGTTCGAAAATAGTTTCCATCTTTATGTCTACAGCCTCTATATTTACCCAAGCTCCATAACCTTTCACCCATGGGATCAACTTGTGTTTCTATATTTTTCTCTATGTCTCTTACAAATAATTTGAATGTCCTCTCTCCTGTTATTCCCTTATTATCTGTGTATTGTCCTGTAAAATTCTTAATATATCGATAATCTACAGCTAAGCACTCTTCTACATAATGATAAAAAGTCATACTGCTATTTTCAGGAAGACCAAGGATGCCTATTTTCCCATCCAGTTCCTTCAAAACTGCAAATGGAGAGTCATGTCCGTATCCACTCTCGTTAATTAGGCCATCGAAATGGCTTGCATTCTTTCCTATAACAGCAAAAGAATATATTGGATGTCCTGTTCGCACTGAATTTTTAAAATTTCTTGCATACTCAGTAAGTGCACCCATATGAGATCGTGTTTGATTAAAAATAAAGGGGTCTCCTTTTGTGAATTCAAAATTAAATAGAGGAAATATCAAAGTACCATCTTTACCTACGGCATAACGAAATGAGTCAAAAATGTCGCTTAGATCTGGAACATATCCTAGATTCTTAAGTCTATGCATAGTCGATTTAAGGCTACTATGAATTAGAACTGTGTCTCCATCCTCTAATCCTGAATTCCTCCATTCAGATGAAAGGTAATCAACTATGCTCATTATCATTTTCCTTGTATCCAAATGACAAGTTAACAGCCCTCACCCATCTCCAGAATTTTTTTTCAATTGGGTTATATTCCATAGATCTTCTTTGACACTTAAATCCACCATTCCAAAGTGATAAAAACCCCATGGCATAATCTCCATTAACCAAGTGTTTAAGTCGATAGAGATCTAAAAAAACTATTAGATCATGATCTTTGACATCATCAGAATATCTGAGTGAATTACCTGTTTCCTGATGAATAATTTTCTTATTAGAATCACCATCAATTATTTCCCATACAACATTAAAAGATCTGTCATCCCATTCATGATTGAAATGTTTTAGTGCTTTAAAGAACTTATCAACATAATGATCAAGATCACCTAAATTATCCCTTTGCCTTTTGTCATAAACAGCATCAGCCTCTGATTTCAGTCGGCTATAATGAAGATCAATATCATTTTGAATATTTTCAACCGATATATTCTTATTTTCGACGACTCCTCCCTTTAAATTTATAGAATCATGAGGATACATAATTATAACTTCTGATTCCGGAATGCTTTCCTGTACTAATTTTTTATAGCTTTCTTTATCATCCTTATGTAATGGGTTTGCATAAATATCTTCATTGAAATAACAAACATCTGATGCATACGGGATTATATATTTAGGGTTTAAAATCTTCATGAGATTCAAACTATATTTTTGACTGTTTTCTCTCTTTCTTTGTGATGCTATTCTCATGTCATCTTTTGACATTTTATAAAAACCTGGAAAAGGTCCAGTCTGACAAGTAATAGTAAAACAGAGATCAATATCGTTTTCTTCCCCTATCTTTTTTGCCTGATCAGTAGCCATTAAATTATCTGTCTGAAGAAAAATATTTGTGCCTTTACTTGAAAGGAGAAGTGAGGAGTCATGATCATTCTTGTTAATAAACATTTTTACATCAAGACTATCGCTAAAAGCTTTACTTTCATTCTCTTTTAAGAAATGTAAATTTTTTAAACCATATTTATTAAGTGTTTTAACAAAGTAATCTACTCCGAAATCAGGAACTATTATTGGAACTTTTTTAAGATGTTCAGGTAACCATTCTATGCTCTTACTATGTAAATGGTCTTCATGGCCGTGAGAAATATATATGTAATCAATATCCTCAAAGTATTCTGGCATATGATTAGATTTGGGGAATAGCCAAAGATTATTCGCCCATGAAGGGCCGTCCAGCCAAGGGTCTGTAAGTATCTTCTCTTGACCAGTATCTATTAAGATACATGCATGATTGATATATTCAATAAACATATAAAAGCTTTAGTTAAATCTCAATTTAAATTTTGGTTTACTTATCAGAAAATTTTTCTATGTACCAAGGGACTACTTTCTTTATGGCATCATCAAATGATTCATTGACTTCATAACCTAACATACTCTGAGCTTTTGATATGTCAGCATGAGAATGAGGGATATCTCCTTCTCTAAAATCTCTAAAAACAGGTTCTTTATCATAATCAATTCCATTTTCGATAAGAGCCATCTTTATGCTGGTAAAAAGATCAAGGAGTGTTGTTCTGCCTCCCATTGCACCATTTATAATCTCATTTCGATACTTTTCATCTGCAACCGCAGCTAATATATTTAGCTGCACGATATTATCTACATATGTAAAGTCCCTGCTCGACTTTCCATCACCGTTAATAAATACATCCTCATTACTTATCATTGCATTTGTCCATTTTGGTATAACTGCAGCATATGGACCATTGGGGTCTTGTCTTCTTCCAAAGACATTGAAATACCTGATCCCTATTGTTTTAAATCCATATGTGTTGTAAAAGACATTAGCGTAAAATTCATTAGCTTGCTTTGTCAAAGCATAAGGCGATAAAGGCTTACCAATATTTTCTTCCACCTTAGGAAGTGCAAAGTTATCCCCATAAATAGAGCTTGAAGAAGCATAAGTGAAACTTTCAACACCCTCATCTTTAGCTGCGACAATCATATTCAGAAAACCGCTTACATTATTCTCATTTGTGGTTATTGGATCATTTATCGATCTTGGTACAGATCCAAGTGCAGCAAGATGAAGTACGTAGTGAACGTCAGAAATAATTTTCTGGCAATCACTAAATTTTCTTATGTCTCCCTCAATAAACTGAAAGTTTCTTGAATATTTCTCTCCTACAAGCTCTTTGACTTCTTCTAGGTTTTCATTGCTTCCTGTAGAAAAATTATCAATTCCAACTACATGCTGATCTAACTTGAGTAATTTTTCTAAAAGATTAGATCCGATAAATCCTGCTACACCTGTAATTAGCCACTTTTTAGGATTGTGCCTAATAGTTTCTTTTACTTTTTGAAAAGCAGTTTGCATATTTTCTTCTAAGAGCTTTTAGTCTTGACGTGCCTTATCAATAATCAATATGTAGTAAATTGAAAAAATAAAACCTAGAAATGTAGAAATAATTACTATTATTGCCCTCTTAGGGCTTGATTTCTTTTCTGGAACCATTGAATTATTGATCGTAATAAAGACGTATTCCTTTGTAGCTTCAGCAAGCATTTGATTCTTTGTTTGGTCTTTTATTATTTCGAAAAAAATCTCTTTCATCTCTGCTATAGATGTTTTTGATATTTCTCTTTGAAGATATTCCATGTTCTTTGAAACTTGCTCAAGCTTTCTTAACCTCATAAATTCATTGATTGATCCAACATATAGCTCAAGCAACTCCTTTGCTAGAGTTGGTGAGCGATCTTCGAGAGTCAGTGTAATAAATCCGGTTTTTTTATCTTGTGAGAGAGAAACCTTATCAATAAATTTTTCATACAATTGATAGCTAGTAGGCCGTCCACTTCCGCCAAAAAGGCCATTATCACTTAACTTTTCCTCAAGTTCGTTTTCTTCTAAAAATTGTTCAACAAAAAACCAAGATTGCATGATTTCAATTGCTGCATCTGAGTCTCCACCACTTGTCCCTAAATCAATACCAGCAAGTGATGCTAACCCTCCTAACTGAGAGCCCATACTTGCAGAAAGTGATGCACCTTGGCTTTCAACACTTGCTAATGTAACACTTGCTGTATATTTATTTGGTAATAAAAGAGAAATCACTATTGAGCTTATTGCAAATAATGAAATTATTTTTACAATTAATGTCTTCTTCGATAAGAGAGTGTCATAAATTTCTCCAAAATCAATATCATCCTCGAATTCTATATTACTGAGTTTTTTATTATCATCTTGCATAATTAAAAACTATTGACTGCTGCAGCAGCTAGAGCCATTTGATAGATTATTTGTGTTACTTCAGTTGTCGCCTTAATTCCTGAGAATGGTGTAACCATTAAAGGCACAACAATGGTGTCTCCTGGTTCAATTATGTTGGTTCCTCTTCTGAAAAAACCACTAGAAGAAAGCCTTGAAGGCGAAATAATACTTCCATCAGACTTAATTAAATATGTGCTATCTGTATCTGCAAACTGTGTAGCTCCACCGCTTAAGTTGATATAATCATCAAGACTATAATTGTCCTTAAAAATATGAGAGTTAGATACATATACCTCTCCCAAAACAGAGATTGTCTGCCTAAATTTTGGGATATTTACCATATCACCATCCTCTAATACAATATCTTCTTCTGCTTCAGTTAACATTGCTTCTAGGTCTATTACCAATCTTCCTAAAACATCTTCTTTGGGTGAATCTTCTGCCAGTAATGCAGTTAACTGAACTATGGCATTACTATCTAGTGAATTTTGTCCCAGACCTCCAGACTGACTTGAAAGCAGAATTTTTCTTCGAAGCTCTTGTTTGGCACTATTTAGTCTTGAAGCTTCTGCTTCTTTCAAAGACTGTCTTTGAAAATATGCAGCTTGCGTTGAGCCAAACTCGGTAACGCCTCCTGCCCTTTTAATAAGATCTGTCAAAGTTTGATTTTCAGCTATTGGATATATACCAGGGAAGTATACTTCTCCAGTTATTTCAACCGTCTTAATATCTGATGATATTTGTTTTATATTCACAATATCCTTCGGCTTAAGCTCTTCAGACATTTGGGTAATACTATTTGCAGACGCAAAAATATTAGATACCGTGTATTTTTTTCCTGACAAATCTCTTCTGCTCAATTCAATTTCAGTATCATAACTAGCTTCCTTAAGACCACCGCTTGCCTTAATTGCTTCAGTTAAATTCATGTTTACAGTTAGAGGAAAATCTCCAGGAAAATGTACATTCCCAAAAACAGAGATGATTTGCTTCTCAGTCGCATCATTTATTTGTCTATTTGCTAAATCAACTATTGGATCTAGTAACTGCCTTCTACAGAGGTCTGTAATTTCGTTTGAGATACTAAGATCATCATCTCCTACACCTTCTTCAATGGCGTCTTTTTCAGCCTCTGCTTCTGCAATTAACCTTTGCATATCAAGAGGATCTGTAATCTCTGCCAACTGCTCAAGCTCTATTGATTTCTTCGATTCATATCCTGATGATTCCACTATTTTAAGTGCTAAATCTTCTGGTATCACACAATAATTATTAATTGAATACTCATAGTATCTTCTTATATCTGTATCATCTTTTGCTTCACCAGTTATTGGATTTATAACCTGTGTTTTTTCCTCTAAAGATGGAAGAAGCTTCTCTTCTTTAAGTGATTTTCTAAGGTAAGTTAAATCATTCCATTCATCTTCAAGAGTAAATTGCTCATCCTCATCAATTATATATTTGTCCCGTATTAGTCTGGTTGTAATATCAGAAGGAGTGAGCAGGCTTGGCAAAATAATGATTTCATCTCTTTCAAAAAGTTCAAAATCAACATTCTGATCATTTCTTTGAAAGATCTCTCTCAAATCAACCTGATGAAAGTTTTTGTTTTGGTTTATCTTATCTTCTCTGACCACCAAAACATATCCAAGGTCACTATAACTGAGAAGATCTGAAGTAGATCCAAGGATATCTGAAATCATCATACCAGGCTGCCAAGGATAGAAACCCGGTTGCTTTGCATGTCCAGACAAAAGTATAGCTGAGCTTATTTCATTATAGATAGGGTGGATCATTATCAAATCACCATTTTTGAGTGGGATTTGATTGTTTTTACCAGAGGAAATATCTACGTTTTGCAATGAGAAGTTTTCATTATCATAGTCAATTCTTTGAAGTTCAGCCTTCTTAAGGTTGCCCTTTGGTTTTATAGAGCCTGAAAACTTGAGAAGATCTCTCAATGATTCATTATCATTTAGCTCGTATATTCCAGGTCTAGTAACTTGTCCATCGACAGCAACTGTTTTGCCAACTGGTGGGATAAATATTACGTCTCCAGGCAATAATCTTTTATCGCCACTGCTATCTCCCTCCAATAAAAGTTTATATAGATCAAATTCTGAAATAAGCTTACCATCTCTTTTCAGCTGGATATTCCTCAAAGACCCTGATGGCCTGATACCCCCACTCGAAAAAATAGCATTTGTAAGACTAGACAATGCACTTACAGAATATGCACCAGGCTGGAAAGTGTCGCCAAGCACGAAGATTTGAATTGATCTGAGTGCACCCAATGTGATGTTTACCTCAGTTCCGATGATTCTATTGCTAACAACTCCCTCTATTGTTTCTCTAGCATCTTTAAATGTAAGCCCAGCAACTGATATTGGACCTATATCTGGAAAGTAAATATCACCGTCTCTTGAAACTTCGACTGTGAATTGATCATTAGTATTTCCATATAAAATAATCTTTAAGTTATCTCCCGGACCTATTAAATAATTAGGTTGAACTGGAATATTATTATTTGGCGCGAAAGTAGTTTCATTGTCGGTAAAGAACTTATATCCAAAATATTCGAGCTTTGTTCTGCTATCTTTTTTATATTCAGGTCGATTTCTAAAATTATCACTGCCGCTATAATTAAAATCTTCATTTGTTAAATCTACAACATTGTCTTCTTTGGGAACGTCACTTGTATCTTCATCTTTATTTTCATCATTGGGTAAGAGTGGCTGATCTGATGACCTTTTTCCTATTGATTCAGACAATCCTTCCAGCATGGAAAGTTCTGAGAATTGAGCATATGCCTGCTGATTATTAAAAAATAACAAACATAAGAATAAATTTACTAAAACTTTTTTCATAACTTTTTTATTAAAAACTTTTTTATTGATATGCACCCAATTACTGTTAAGAGAGATAAACTGAGGTCCCCTAAATTACATCAAAATAGTTAAAATTGAAACAATCGGAATCTATGATTTGCTTAGATTTTGATTTTCTTCAGATTCTTTTTTTAATAACTCTATCTCTTTTTTTAGTTTCTCATATTCTTGAATTTTAATTTCGAGAAAATTTCTAGCCAAAACAGATTTTTTTAGGATCCCAGTTGGAGTTAAGACATATAGATATCCAAGCTTCTTATCTGATCTTTTAAAGTTTTCTAATTTTACCCAGCCTCTATCAATCAGTGCCTTCAATACATAGTGAGTCTTGCCCAGACTTAATCCAAGCTCTAATGCTAATCCTCTTTGTGTAATATTTGGCTTAGACTCAAGTACCTTAAGTGCCTTGTATTCACTATCTTTAAATTTCATTAATTATATAGCTACCGCAAGATCTTTATCGATAAGATCAGGTAGTTTTAGAGTTGTAATTAGTTATGTTCATTGTATGAACAATATGATTATAGGGCATGTTCATGATTTGAACAAATAAAATTTATGTTTATTTTTCTTTCTTATGCTCAATGATTGATTTGTGAATATTCATCTGCACATTACTGTTGATTAACTCCATAAGAATCTCAATTCTTTCCTCGCTTCTTTCAGAAAGAAATTTTCCTTCTTTCCCTTTAAATATTCCCTCTTTTATGACTATCTTATCGCCATATTCGAAATCAATCTCATCTTGTCTTTTAATAAAAGTACCGTCTTTATCAGTCAGCTTTTTCAAATATCTTATTACTTCATCTGGAACTACTGCAGGCTTATCTTCTGAAAAAGAGACTAGATGACTTACGCCCTTTGTATATCTTAGGTTTGACCAATTAGATTTTGGTAGATCTACGCTAACGAAAATGTACCTTGGGAACATTATATATTCTCGAGAAGTGGCATCGAGATCTATAATTTTTATCTTCGGAAGAAAAGTCGAATACCCTTGGTTTTTTAAATTTTCCTCTACAACTTTCTCTTTGCGGGACTTTGTATACAGCAAATACCAGTTATCAGTGCTCACAGGAAAGCTAGCTTTGGAGATATAAAAAAATCTCCTCTGCCACTAGCTCATGTCCTGAACTATTCCAATGAGGATCATTCTTAAAAAAATATTTTAGTGGATCATTATTTCTTTCTAGAGGTTCTCTCAAATCAAGGTAATTGAAACCATTTGACTCTAGGAGAGCTAGAAATGAGACATGAATGGCAAAGGCTTTCTTTGATTTCTCCTTGTTCCATAAGTCTCTTGAGGGAATAATTATAATCAATGGGTCATTTTTAATAAGTAGTCTAAGCTCTTTTAAGGCCCTAATGCTATCATTAACAGCAGACTGATCCGGAAGAGGATCATACTGAAGATTTTCATTTATTAAGCCAATTTTCCTAAATAATTTATTTAAAATATTTGATTTGTGAATTGCAGTTGTAAGAAATATGTAAGTTGCCGAATATTTATGGCCTAGGATCTTTAACTCATGAATGAAGCTGTTTCCAATCTCATCATTTTTATCTTTGATATCTGAGTAATAATTTACAATATCATTCTCCATACAAATACCTATGATTGAGTTTTTAATTTCAATATCATTGTCTCTGAGATATTTTACAATGGCTTGATAACCTATGATATCTGTTGGCATCGCAACATTAATAATCAATTGAGTCTCTAGCTTTTTCTGTAATAAATCTGAGAATCTTTGACTTTCCTCTACACCCCATCCAAAAGTGAACGAGTCTCCAATGGCGAAGATGGTATCTTCATTGAATCCATTAGGCTCATCATTATCTCTGAAGCCAAAGGAATTTGAGTAAACTGATACATTGTAATCGCCTGAGTTCTTAGACTGTCTTCTATAGGAATTCTTATGTTCAAGCTGAACAAACCCAGACTTATTTTCAAAAACTAAGTTTCCTGTTGGATCGAACATTGGAAACATAAGCCTTGTAAGAATTTCAACCAAAAAGAATGCAAGCATGCAGGAAATAATTATAGTTGAGATTCTTTTAATCACGATATTAATCCAGAGAAAATTTATCCTTATGAGCTGCATTTATATCACAAACTTGCTTACTCTTCTCTAATATATAGTTTCCAATTATTAAGACATCGAGATCTGTGCCCATGAAGCAATTGAATGCATCTTCAGGAGATTGAACTAGGGGCTCTCCCCTTACATTGAATGAGGTATTGACCAAAACTGGGCAATCTGTTTTCTTTTTAAATTCTGATAATAAGGCATGGAACAAAGGATTTGTCTCCTTACTTACTGTATGCAATCTTGCAGAAGAATCCACATGAGTTACAGCTGGTATATCTGATCGTTTTATATGAAGTTTCCTCAGCCCTTTCTGTCGGATCTCAGAATCTTTTAGTTTCCGAAGTTTCTGATCATGCACATTGCAAACTATGAGCATATAAGGACTAATACAGTCAATATCAAACCATTCTTTTGAGTCCTCTTCACATACAGATGGTGCAAATGGTCTAAAACTTTCTCTAAATTTTACCTTTAGGTTTATGGTTTTTTGTGTCTCCATAGATTTCGGGTTACCAAGTATGGATCTATTGCCCAAAGCTCTGGGGCCGAATTCCATTCTTCCTTGAAACCATCCAACTGCTTTATCATTTGAAATATGATTTACAGTCTCAGAAATCAGTGATTCTGTATCATACTTCCTATAAACTGCACCAGATGAATCAAGTGAATCCTTAATTTGTAAATCATCATACTTTGGCCCTAAGTATGAACCTCTCATTGTGTCATCTTGATATGTCTTACGAGGTAATTTAAGTTCATTATGATGTGCTAGGAGAGCAGCTCCTAAAGAACCTCCAGCATCACCTGCAGCTGGCTGAATCCAAATATTTTTAAATAATCTGCTTTTTTGAATCTTTCCATTAGCTACACAGTTCAATGCTACGCCACCAGCCAAACATAGATTTTCAGTTTTATAAATCTCAGACATATTTTTAACAATCTTCAAAACTATTTCCTCGGTTACCGCTTGGATTGATGAGGCAATATCCATATGAAATAAAGAAAGCTCATCATCTTCAGGCTTCCTAACAGGTTGGCCA
>MDSZ01116342.1_pt1 | contig 10786 bp, 11 predicted proteins | sample 811201 | NCBI WGS metagenome assembly MDSZ01 (sample SAMN05326647, study PRJNA326480) | marine metagenome | isolation source: seawater | place: Indian Ocean: North | collected 2010
ATTGGAAAAAGATAAAAATTTTTTCAAAGATAAATACAATAGAGATTGCTTATTTGAATTTGATTTGAATTATTTAATTACTTTGAACAAAAAATATGATATAATAACAAATTTTCATTTGACACATGTATTTTCAAGGGATAGTTTTTCTTATTTATTGAAAGTATTATCAAATAAATGTCAATATGCTTGTCTGCATATTAGTCAAGATAATTTAAAAGCTTTATTAAGTAATAATTTGGTATCTGTAATTAAAACATATAAATTTGAAATAAATATGAATAATGTGGCTAACGAATATTGGGTGTTAATGAAATTTAATTATAGCGATGATGTAAAAGAAATGAGACGCTATATTCGTCCAGATTATTTAATAGAGTTAGGAGATTTATTGGAAAGTAATTAAGTAAAAACAATATATTTATAATAATAAAAAATATAAATATATTTGGTTGATATGATTAATGAAACCATATTTGATTGACCTTAAAAAATACGAAGATACACGTGGAGAATTTTACGAATCATTTAAAATATATTTTTCTCATCATTTAAATTTTACTGTAATGCAAGAAAATACGTGTAAATCAAAAAAAAATGTAATTCGTGGGTTTCATTATCAAACTGGAGAACATATTCAAGGAAAAATATTAACTGTATTAAATGGAAGAATCAAAGATGTATTAGTGGATGTTAGAGAAGGGAAAACTTATGGAGAAGTGCATGAATTTGAAATGTCATCTTCAAATCCTCAATTATTAGTTATTCCACGTGGGTTTGCGCATGGATATTGTAGTTATGAAGACAATACAATAGTTTCATATAAAACAGATGCAATATATAACAAAGAAAGTGAAGATGGATTTCATCCTTTGTCAAAATCATTAGATATTGATTGGAAAATAGAAAATCCAATTATTTCAGAAAAAGATATGAATTTACAAGAATTTATTCTATCATTTCCCAAATAATAAAGCTTTCTCTCCACCAAAAATAAAAATCCTTCATTTTTAAACTTTCATTTAAAAAAGCGTTAGTTAATTCCATATTAGGTATTAAATCGTGGCTCATCATTAATTTAATATAATTTTCTCTTGATAAAGGATTCAAGTGTTGATGAAGAGGATCACAACCAGGGTCAAGATCGCCACCGTGACTTGACCAGGTGAATATAATATATTTACTAGAAAGTTTTTTACAATTTTCAATTAAAGTATTAGCATAATCTGGATCAATATGTTCTCCAACTTCTGAGCAATTAACAATAGAATATTTTTGTGTATCTTCTGGAAGTTCATCTCTAATATCATAAATTATAATATCATCTTTAATTTTTGAGTCACAAAAAGAAGATTCTTTGTGATATTCAAAATACTCATATCCTCTAACGTCAGAATCATGATTATTTTTAAGAAAGCTTAAAATATGACCTGTAGCACAACCAACATCACAAAATTTTTTTAGGTCTTCATTTGAAAATGTTTTTAACAAACACGTGTAATAATCGAAATATGGTTTTTTATCACTTCTAACTTCACCCTCAGAAGGATATCTATTGTTGATATCAATTTTTGTTGACATATAAATGTTAATAATTAAATATATCTATATTATATTTTAAATAATTATTTATAAAATCGTTCATAACATTCTTTCCACCATTTATATTCATTATGGCATAATTTTATCAGATTGTTTTTATCACATTCTTTATTTTTGTCAAATAAAATATAATTATTCCATGCTCCAATAAGCAATTTACTAGAAGATAACATATTTTTTTCTATAAGCTCTAAAATAAATTCGTGTTTCAATCCTAATACACTAATTCCGTCCCATTTCGAGGAAAGGCTACTTTGTGTGCTATAACACATAATACATTTCTCATAAGAAATATTTTTTGAACAACTAATATTATAAAAATCGTTGTTGTTGTTAGCAATATTAGTTGTTTGTAATTCAAAAGACCACGGCGTTGAAGGATTATTAAACATTAAACATAAATATTCTCTATTCCATATTCCGGGTTGTAAAACTAATTGATAATTAACATTTTTTTTTCTTTGATAAATAAACATGTCTTCATTTTCAACAATTATTTTTTCAACTTCTCCTCTTGCAGGATCGCCAGAAGGTTCTTGACCAACAATACAAAAACCAACAGGATTTTCATTCATATAATTTATTGCAAAATCATACGTTTTTTTATTAAAATAATCTATTGGGAAAAAATCATCTAGTGCAAAAAAAATATTTTTTTCATTTACAGTTTTAAAATATTTACATAAGTAAACACTCCATAAAGAAATATCTTGTCGTTCGTTTGATAAAGAAATAAATTCAACATTTTCCCAATCTTTTAATGTCGGTTTTGTAAATCCCAAAATTTTAAAATGAGGTATCATAGTATTAATAAATTTTTTATACAAAAAAATTGTAGCATCTAAGATATGCAAAGTCTTGTCACAAGTAGCCAAATATATATTAATAGAGTTCATTTTATTAATATATTTTTTTTGTTTAAGTTCTATTATCACAATTAAAGTTATTATACCATATTCATAATTTCTTCTACACTATATTTTTCACAATCATTTGAAGTGGGACCATTTTGAATAAGTGCTTCATGTAAGTTTTCTCCAACTTGTAATCCAATTTCTTTTACCTTTCTTTCTGCACCTTCTTGTAAATATTTTTTTGTCATAGCTTCTAATAAATCTCCCAAATACATAGATTTCATTTCTGGTAAATATGGTTCACAAGAATTTGAATGTGTTAAGCAATCAAATATTAATTTAATAGCTTCATCAATAGTCCAATAAAATCGAGTAGCATTCTTGTCTGTAATAATAATTTCTTCACCTTTCATTAGTTTTTCTTTCCAAATACATAATACAGATCCCGTAGAGTATAAAACATTACCATATCGCACAAGTCGATATTTAACTTTTTTATTCATATTTTCATATTGTTTAAATGCGGATTCCATTAAATATTTAGAAGCTCCGTAAGTGCCATTCACCTTTGCAACTTTATCGGTACTAATACCAACAACATATTCTAATTTTTCGTTGTCAAGAGTTTGTTCAAGAATATTTAATGTTCCAATCACATTTGTATTAATACATTCTAATGAATATGTTTCAGCCATTCTAACATGTTTAAAAGCTGCTAAATGAAAAATACAAGATACATTCTTACATGCCTGAAAACATGTTATTTTATTACAAATATCACCAGGAACAATCTCTATATTTGGATATTTAATTTTTAATTTCATCAAATTGCCTTCATTTCTTGCAACAACTCTTACATGATAATTTTGTTCAAGTAGTGTTGATACTAATTTATCTCCCAAAAATCCGGTTCCTCCTGTAATAAGAGCAATTTTATCCATTATAATTCAAAGTAAGATATTTTTATATGATTGTAAACCAATTAAATTATTTTTAAATGTTTATCTTCATTTTGATTATATTGTAATAAATCAACCTTTCCATAATCATAGTCTTTCATGCGATGATTTGTCCAATTCCATGCAAAAGGTCGTTGTGGATCAATCAAACCGGCGTATGCATCAATTCCTGCACCTACATCTAAATAAATTGCATTTTTAATTTTTGGTAAATGATGAATTAAACCAGATTTTACATGTCCAACACCGTATAAATAAACAAAGGTTTCTGGATTAGCAACGTCTAATTGTTCTTTTACCATATGTATGGTGTTGTCTAGGTTATCGCATGCAAATTTTTCAGGAATATGAATATAGTCGTTAAATGAATCAATACCCATATAGTCTTGATATTCCTTCTTTTTCATCAACTCTTTAATAATGTCAAGTTTATTTCCAGAACCAAGCAAACCAATCTTTCCTTTGAACTCGCGTAAAAACCATCGACTCATACACAGTCCATATAAAAACTCAGTAGGTAATGTGGATTGATTTGGATAAAGTTCATGTAAATGTTTAACATTTGTGGGTTCAAATACTTCAACACAATGATAATCTGCTTTTTCCCAGCCTTCACGAAAAGGGGTAATATCAAATTGATCATAAGGTATAGAAAGTGCTCGTTTACCAGGTGTTGCACTACCTAATGCCTGTTTTTTTAAAAAATAATAGTCACCATCACCAAAATGTACAAAAGAAGCTCCTTGTTTTTTATTTACAAGATCAATCAAAAGAGTTTTGAAATCATTTAATTCATCTTGAAAACTAGGATAAAACAAAGGATTTCTCAAATGACCACGAGAGTCATTAACAAAATGATCTGCTCCTTCAACAGTATACAACGGATTCATATTATAAACAATATAAAATGAATTATTTAAGTATTTTCGTTTACTTACAAATATGTTTTTTTAATATAAGCAAAAGTATTTACCAAGCCATTATAAAATTCATAATTTGGTGCAAACCCCAATAATTGCTGTGCTTTTTTTTGTATTTGCAAAAGTGATGGGTACATCGCCCTTTGGAATTGGTTTACTTACTATTTTGGGTTCTTTTCCAACGGCTTTTCCACATAAATGAATAAATCCAAGCAGAGAAATAGGTTGATTGTTTCCAAGATTAATAATTTCATGATCATACGTAGCAACATCTAATGAAAAACATGCGTTAATGCCTTTGACAATATCATCAATATAGGTAAAATCTCGTTCCATAGAACCGTCACCATACATGTTAATTTCTTCTTCCAAATAACATTTTTTCAAAAATTGAAATACTGCCATATCTGGACGACCTCGGGGGCCGTAAACAGTAAAAAACCGTAATCCAATCGCTTTTATTTGTTCTGTTTTACAATAAAAATCAACCAAGTCTTCACACATCTTTTTTGAAAGAGCATATATGCTGCATATATTTGGTAATTCATCTTCTTCGCTAAAGGGTACTTTTTCGTTTTTACCATATACACTACTAGAAGATGCATAAATAAATACAGGTTTTTGTTCTAGTTTTGAAATTTGATCTAATAAGTGGTTTGTTGTTAATAAATTATTTTGCAAGAATTCATTTTTATTTGTGTATGATTTTCGCACGTTGGCATGAGCAGCCAAGTGAACAACAAAGTTAGGTTTATATGTTTCCATCAAGTCATTATAATCATTAATATGACCTTGTATAAAAGTAAACTGTTGAAATGATTGTAAAATGCGTAAAGTTTCTTGTTTTTGTGAATTGTATTCATCGTAAATTAAATCAGTAAAATTGTCAATACCAACAACCTGTATTTTTTGTTTCAATAAATACTCTGATAAATGCCCTCCTATAAATCCACAACAACCTGTAATAAAAATAAGCATATAAAAATATTAAATAAAATGTTTATATATATTTCATGGAAAAAGAACATTTAATGTTTTACTGTGTATTAGAAGATTGTAATAGAGAAGCATGTCATCACTGCTTTCCGGTAAAGGATTGCAATTTACATCCAAATTGTATAAAGAATGGCAAATTTACTGATATAAATATTATTAAGAAGCAGAGGGTGAAAAAAATTGATAAACAGCAAATATCTAATGTGCAGTAAAAAGATGCCATTTTACAAACCTATTTTATTATGTATTCCCAAAATAGATAATGAAACTTCCAGCGACCTTATTAAACAAAAATTAATTGATTTGGATATTGGATATATATATAAAATTTTTGAAATACCATTCCAAAAAGAAGATAATTATAAAACTGTTTTTATAAAATTTTCATGGAATACTAAAAATCAGAATGCTTTATTTTTGAAAAACAAACTGAATGAAAAGGGTTCTTTAAAATTAGTATATAATAATCCATGGTATTGGAAAGTAGTAGAGTCGAAAAAAATTGATATGTTGTATAATTAATATTGAAAACATAAAATGTTGAAAGTAGAAAATATGAATGCTTTAGAGTATAAACAGCAGTATAAAGATTATGTCAAGAAACTTAACAAGTTTATATTGACTTCTCGTTTTACAAATAAAACATGGGAGGAAAATATTCAATATAGAAAAAGAAAAAATCACACAGGATGTTTATATTCTGCACCAGATCCGGTTTCATGTAAAATAAAAACAAATACAATAATGTTTGTGTTAGAAATGAATAATGATGAAAATAAAATTATAGGAATAGGAATGATACGAAACAATCCTATTGTAAATACACATAGTGTTTATGAAGAAAATGTATATAATCGTTATGTATTTTTAGGAGAATATAGGATAGATCGAAAAGATATGGATCAATATGAAGAAGTTATAATGACGGCGTTTGATCGTTTATGTTTTAAAGGAAATAAGCATATGAAGCGAGGTCAAGGACTAAAACGATTTCCATTAGATATGTTATTCAAGTGCAAAGAAAAATTAGATTTAGTGGAATTTATTTCAAATATGTTTAAAAAAAGAATGTAACGTAATAAAGAATTTAAATGTTGTATATACATATTATAGTAGTTTTTTCATGAATAAAACAGAAATTTACGATATTAGTGATTATAGTGATGAAGAATTGTTTGAAGTATTGGACTTACAAAATCCTAGTGATCGAGAATTAGAAGCTAAAATTTTGATGATGATACATAAATACGAGCAATCTCAGTCAAAATCAAGTAAAAAGCTAGTAGAGTTTTTTGAAAGTATTTATTCACATTTTTTTGATGATTCTGAAGATGACGAAGAGGAAGAAGACAATAACGTTAAAGAGGGGTTTGAAGATAAAAATAATAAAATACTGGTAAGACGGTTCGGAGAAATAGAACCAACTATAAAAGAGAATATGGATAAAAAAGAAGAGAAAAAAGAGGATTCTAAAGAAAAATCCGATGGAGGTGTAGGATATACAAAAGAGGTTTCTTATGCACAAGGGTCGTTAAACCCTATTTTAAAGCAAACAAAAAAAAGAATTATAAGTATTGATAGTCAATATAGAAGTGATAAACGTACATTTCCTACAGAGTTTACATTCAATCTATCTGAACCGTTACGTGATGTAGTTTCGTTAAAATTGTATTCTGTACAAATTCCATTTACTTGGTATACAATTTCCAAAACATACGGAAGTAATTTTTTTTATTTTAAAGGAAATGTTGCTGGAATAAATAACGAAAATCATGATATAAAAGTTGATATTTCTGCAGGAAATTATACTCCTATTGAATTAGCAAACAATATTAATGGATCATTAGAAAGACAAGCAGATTTTTATACGGATACAAATTTCAACGCTACAGATGTAAGTTATAATAAATTTACATCATTAACAAAATTAACACTTGATTTAGACAAAATTTACAATGAAAATAATTTTTCTCTTACTTTTCCTGTAACAGAAATTGATGATTTGAGTTTGAGTCCTTACTTGATTGATGCATCAAGAAACTTAACGATTCCAGCATATTTGGGATTTCAAACAAAGACTTATACTGCAAATACAATAAAAACGTTGCCAGGCCCAACACCGGTATCTGATGCATCTTTTTATATTACAAATAGTACAACAGTCTCTGATACAAGTAAAAATAATTTTTTTACTGTTTACAAATATATAAGTACAACTGATTTTGATATAAACACATCAACTGTGGACTTAAGTTTTGATGTTAGCATGTCTTTGGTAGATGCATCTTATAGTCGAGCTGAAATTGTGGAAGATATAAACACGCAAATAGCAAATAATTATTATTTATCGGATTCATTTCTAAAACGTACAAATGTAGAATCTTATAATAATAGCACCGATTCATTTTATGAATTAAAAATAAAGCCAAATAGATTTCGATGTAGTAACAAAGAAAATTCTAAAATAGCGATTGTATTTCCTGAAAATACAAAAATTTGGTATGGGAAAGACACTTGTTTTGAATTTGAAAATCGTATAAATGAAATGAATGATATTATTAGTGAAAGGCCAGCAATTGTACAAACAGATAAATTTGCCGTGAAAGATGCCCAAGAAGATCAACTTCAGGTACATATTACACCAAATATGCCACAATTTAATTTAGATCCAAGCGTAAATGATATGAGTTTTTCTGTGCCATATGTAGAAAATGGTTATACATTAAGTAATCTTATGAAAAAAATTAACACAACAATTAGAGATGGAAGTTATAATAATATTTTGAATTATAACACAGATAATTCAGGTGTTAATTTTACAAGTGAAGAAGTATCACAAGATCCATCTGGTACATATGCATATATTAATAATGAAAATCGTTTTATTTTCAAATTAGATATTGTAAAAGACATTTCTATGGGAAATTATGAAATTGATTTGAGTGGGACGATTATATCAAATAATTTGGGACGAGTAAATGATAATGCAACAAATTTTGGAACATTAGCAAACACCATGGTGCTAAATAATTTTTTTGAAACCTATACATTAAAAGGATCAGAATCAGAAAGAGTGATTGATTTATCGTTACCTTTAATTAAAATTAGAACACGTTCAGATGCAACACAAATAACAACTGGAGATATTTCTGATAATTTTACATTATTTTTACCTGACGCATCATCAAGTTATACAACTTATGCACAGTGGCAGCGAAAAGTAAATAATTTTTTAACAAATTATATTGATCCTTATTCTGGATTGAATTTTTTTACTACTCAAAATATAGGATTAGATGAGGATGGAAACAAAAAATTTTTAGGAGATCGTGGTGTAGGAACAGGTCCAGGAGATGGTGATGATCTTAGTTTTAATATTCAATTAAATAAAAAATTAGTTACTCAAAATTATAACATACAATTCATGGATATTTCAGGAAGTATACCCACACGTTTGGCTGATTTTAATTCTGATAATACATGGAGAGATGCATTAAAATTAGATAACTCAGCCTGTTTTACTAGTTTTGATGATGAAAAATTTGATTTGTCTTTTTCTGTTCCAACAACAGGAACTAATACTATTTTGAATAAATTAAATTTTCCTTTATTGGTTATAGATAGTAGTGGAGGGTTCAAAATAACTGGTACTGAGGTTGTGCCTATTTCAAATGTAATTACGATTACAAATGGAATTAATGATAAAATAAAACTTACGGGTATAGATGAAGGCGTTATCACAAAAAATGGAGAAAATGATATTACATTAACGGTACCATCAGGTGCTTATACTAGAACAACGTTGATTGAAGCAATTAATACACAAATAAACTCATTCAATAATAACAGTACTACAAAATTGTCTGGAAAGTGCGAGTTGATAATTAGAAATAACTCTTTTTATGTTAATTTTAATTTGACAATTTTACGTAAATATTTACCCAAAGATTTTGTAGTTGTCTTTTTTGATAATGTAAGTTTTGCTCAGTGTAGTGCAGGAAGTTCTAGTGTAAAAAATACAACTTGGGATTCTACGTTAGGTTGGGTATTAGGATTTCGTAATTTTACATCATTTGACATGGGAGCAATTGGATTACCAACTCTTACAAATGCTATTACTATTGAAGGAGATACAGGAGTAAGTACCAATCTATATAATTATTTTTTATTGACGCTGGATGATTTTAATCAGAACCACTTGAATGATGGGTTGGTTACAATAACAGATAAAGACACAAGTATACCATTACCATCTTATGCAAATAGAAGTGACTTCCAATGTGATCCTGTAACTGGTGATTTAGTATATAATCCAACAACAGGACTTACCGAGAGGCAAATATATGCAGCAACAGAGATTGCTAACTCGAAAAACGCGTCAAGTTCTATAGGAAGTTCTGTAAGTGCAAAAAGTTATGGTTCAGGTCCTTTTGTAAAAGACGTGTTTGCATTAATACCACTAAAAGTATCAGGTTTACAGAGTGGCGCTTCTTTTTCTGAATTTGGTGGTACATTACAAAATCAAGAGCGAACATATTTTGGTCCTGTCAATATTCAACGCATGACAGCACGTTTGCTAACAGATAGAGGAGATTTAGTAGATCTAAATAATGCAAATTGGTCATTTTCTATTATTGCAGAACAATTAAATAAATTAAATCCAGAATAATCTCTTGATTTATTAAGTATGTATATAAATCAAGAAATATTAGATAATATTTATGAAAATATGTACAAAAATAAATATCCTATATTTGATTTATTAGGCTTTTTTGGTCCGGTGATTGTACTTTTTATTAATATATATTTTTTATGGAATCAGAAATTATACTTGTATTCTTATATTATACTTTCATTTTTCAATACCTTTATTAATAAAGCATTAAAAATAATTATTCAAGAACCTAGACCAGATAAGAGTACATCATTTATTGGAGAAAAATACGATAATACAGAAAATTTTGGGATGCCTTCTGGACATGCTCAAACTATCTTCTTTTCACTTACTTATTTGTATATGGTAAAACAAAATATGTATGTTTTGTTAATTTCTTTCTTTTTAGCGTGTTTAACTTTATTCCAAAGAGATAAATATAAAAATCATAGTAAAATACAACTATTTGTTGGAAGTATCGTAGGAATATGCGTTGGCTATTTTTCTGTTTTAACAGTTCAATATTTTATAAAAAAATAGATATAATATATATATGTCACAAAGTGATTATTTAAAACATAAAAAGATAGCAAATGAATTAAATATCGACCATAGTAGTAACCACCCTGCTGTCTTAGATTCTCAAAATTATCTATCTTATCGTTCCTATGCTTTACAAAATGAAATAGTTAATTCAAGAACAATATTAAATCGAATTACTCCTGCTGGTAAACAAATGATATTCGGTGTAGAAAAAAATGTTACAAACTGTCCTACTTTTATTGATTGTTCTAATACTCA
>MDSZ01213527.1_pt1 | contig 10786 bp, 2 predicted proteins | sample 811201 | NCBI WGS metagenome assembly MDSZ01 (sample SAMN05326647, study PRJNA326480) | marine metagenome | isolation source: seawater | place: Indian Ocean: North | collected 2010
ACCGAAGACATCCATACCTTCGGGGGCCATAAATTCTCTCCTATTGTACAAATCTTCATACCGCTGTCCTGCGTTCCACTGCCCACCCTGGGCCGTATCTTGACCATCAAGCTGCAACGCCTGATAGTGAAATGGGTTTGTAGCTGGTGGGATCACTGCCGAATATATAAATCTCGACTCTGCATCATAGATTGGATCATCTCCTTCTTCTAGCGTCTCTGAGGCTACTCGGTGATACCTCATAAAAAAGCATGACTGATTTATTATTGTTTTATGTCTGGAGACCTGATCAATAGACATTTGAAAATCTACTTGATTCTGTGGCGCCAACCAGCGGCGCTCTTCTTCTTCAAAAGGAAAAGAATTAACGGCGGGTTCAGTATAGTCGTCACCCACGCCGGCTTCGGATGGAGTTACAGGACGTTGGCCATCCCCAGACGTTGGGTCGTGGCATGGGTGCTCGCTTTCAAAATCTCTTCGTCTATCTGACATTTAAAACCTCTTTTTCAGGAAAATCGATCCAACAAAAAATACTCATCAGAAACTGGGATGTGTTTCTGTAGGATGTTTTGGCCGATTCCAAAGTAATTATTTTCGTAATATGAAATCTTGCACAAAAGATACCGGCCGGTGGCTACCCCCCCTACAGGTGTCAAAAAGACCCGATCCAACTGGCGCCAGGCTGCGGCGCCTTGAATGCTAATATCTCTCGGACTGTGATGTATATCAGAGTGACCAACATAAACCATGATCTTGGCTAACATTCCATGGTAAAAATAAGATAAATTCTCAGTTTCGCCCAGAGGAGATCTGTTCATCAAACGGCCGGCTGGGCCCCAACCGCGCCCTTGATCCCTAGGGGGTCGCGGCCAATCATGGGCCGCGGCCAGCAAATGGGGTGGCACCACATTCTCACCAAGGATGCTTCCCTCTTGCATTTGCAGTGCCGGACCGATAATGATATTGTTCCAATTCCACTCGTCGCGACTATGCATTCGAAAAGGTCGATATTTTAGACCGGAAAAGCCAGTATGCATGCTAGCATAATATGGATCATTCATATTTATTTGAGTCAGTTGGTTTATTGATGACTCATCGTAAAAATTTACTGTGTTGCCATAAGCCCTAGACATCAAGACATATTCTTTAATCTCTCTCAATGCCGAGCGTGATGCTAATCCTAAGTCTTCTTGATCCGACTGTTCCAATTGTCTTGTCAGATCTTCATAAATCTCATCCGGCATGATGCGCTGCAATTCTTGAATATTAAGATCTTCAGCTGCCTCATCTAGCACTTGTGGGCTGCGATCCCACCTAAAACTCACCCCGAAATCGCTCAAATTAAATTGCGCTCTAGAGAACATTCTCATCTGCCGAGCATCGGCAGGTTTAAGCACATGCTCATGGGGAACATAAGAATGACGGACGTCCTTTTTTGAAGTACCTACAAAGCCATACGAAGGTCTAAAAATTTTATACAATTCTTTCACTTTGTTGTGTTCATTTGTAAAATTAAACGTAGTAAAGAATCGTGCGTCATGATTATTGAACTGGCAAGAAAGTAATTCTGGAGATGGCGTATTGTCCCTGTTTCTTCCATAGGCCAGCGAAGAATCAGTATAATAATACTTCGACGGCAAAAGATACCCAACATATTGATCTTCAGATGTAACCAATTGAATGCCCGTACTTGTTGACACTTCATCTTCAGAATTAAGGGAGTATTCCCTTCTAAAGTTTTCTAACAAGACAGTCCTAGAGACCACCGGGAAGTGCTGACCAGATAATGCATCGGCGGGGGCCCCTCGTCGGGCGAGGTTGGTACCATCTGCTGCAAGCGGAAGAAAATATACGGAAAAATTGTGGTTATGATTAATATCGATCACATTCTTGAAAGATTTCTTGTGTTCCCTGATTGAAGAACTTTTTGTTTTTATCGCCTCATCCAAATCTAAAGAAATTTTAGCTTCTGGTGAGGAGTAGTCTCCCAATAATTTGCGCAGAGCCATGGCCAAATTTATCATAGAGTTTTTAAATTTAAGTATGTACTCTGGGCGCGCGCCGGGGCTTAACGGCGAAAGCATTGCGCTTGTGGCCATCGTGCGGTGGTCAATGTGGTCCCATATACTAGCTTGATTGATGCGCCCATACCTTTCTCCCGTTTCAGGGTCTACCGCGGTTTGAAGCGCAAAGTCGCCGACAACACCAGCATGTACAATTTCGGTCTCTGGGTATAAATCCACAAGAATCCACGACCACTTTGTAACCATTGCCCTCAGCGATAGATCAGTTATTCCAAATTTTTCCTCAGATACTGCTTCTGCAAACGCAGTCTTAAATTCTTCAGAATACACCCCCGTTTTATAGTTGAAAGCCCCCTTTTCTGATATCATAAGCGCTGTGGGAGACGGAGAACCATAAGAACCATCAAAGATGCCGTTCTCTCCTGTGGAGCCATATACCGACTCTCTGGAGAAATCTCTCACTTTCCCTAGAAAACTTCTTCCGGAAGCGCTGACCCCGGCGCGCCAGGCGCCAAACTCGGCGGGTGTCATCTGTACTGAAAAATCAGTCTGATCAAAAAACCCAGTCGAAGAAGGTATCGATGCGTAATCATAGAAAACGGACATTTTTTTTATGCTCTGCTCTATAAAATCCAAATGCTGCGCGAGGACTAGATAGACGGGATCCTGAAAACTCAGTTCATATCTATATGTATATTTTCCGTCAGTCTTTTGATGCAACTCTCCATCTGCAAAAGTAACAAACCTAACGTCTTGTCCGGTTGCTCCGCCAGTGCCGCGGGCTTCTGTAAAAATACTACGTGTGAAATTATCCACCTCGTTTATCGAGTTTATCTTTATCAAATTCCCCGCGGCATCTCTAAATGTGGGGTGAAATTTATAACCCTCAATTCGGCCATACCCTGCATTTTGACCTGGGGATTGAATTTCTTTCCCTGAAACGACTAATTCTTCTTCTAGATCGCAATCCATAGTTGGCTCTATATCGGCCCTCTTGCGAAACACCCGAATGGAGTCGATTCTAAACATGTCTCGGACGCGGGATTTAAAATCGGGAAATGCGGAATAAAGAAGACCCCTAAAACGGGATTGACTCGATATGATTCTGTCTGTTTCTAAAAAAAATCCAAACGAGTGTTGCCCAGAAGGCGATATGTTGTGTATCAAATTCTCCGAGATTCCGTCAGAGTTCGCATTCTCTCTCTCTCTTTGTATCACTCTTGATCTAATTTCCTTATCTAAAACAACACTATATGAACTCACAGGTTTGGCTAGAGATAGTGCTGATATCTCCTCGGGAAAGCTCGATATGCGACCATACCCCATATTAAACGGGTTTTCCAAGTCATAAAAAACATCTCCCACACTTCTTGAAACCCAATCATGACTGTCCATGGTGTCCCATGTGATAGTTTGGTTTCTAATCCTTCTTATGGACAAGGGTTTGCTTGTTTCCTCTCGATACACATGCCCCGTATACCATTCTGTTCCGGCGCTCAAGGTACCCATGGGAGCCTTTGTAACTGACCCGAAGTACTGTTCCCCATCTAGTGTGAAAAAAGCGTTCGTATACAAAGGCGGACCACTATAACTACGGCGAAAACCTGTCTCGGCGGTTGATTCATCTTGCGCGACGTTCCTTTCGGTATAAGATTGCCAAGCTACGTTATGAAGCATCCGACCAGAAAATTGATTTATAATACTATCTGAATTGTTGCCTCCGTACCAATCCTCAACAATATTTAAATTTATCTCTTGAGCTAGTCCAAAAACATCCAAATCTACAAAATTAAAATACGAAACGTGCTTGGTAGAATAATATCCGTCATTTATAAATGACAACTTATCATCCTCTTCAAACTTCACCACATATGGTATATCGTATATTTTCTTTCCCGACAACGAGTTGACACTATGAAAAAGATCAACAGCTGCACGATCTTTTACAAAATCTTCTGCACCAACGACTTTGTTGCCTATTTCGAATCCAGACTTAATCTCGCGGATATTGGTTTCTTTTACTCTTATAACATGTTGGTAGTTGCTCTCTTCCATTATTTTGTAGGCATGTGCTTTGATCATGTTAAGCATGCTACCCTGTTCTCTCAATCGAGCCGTCCAGTCGGGGCCAATAATATCCTCTGTGGCGCCTCGTATAAACGACTTTAGATTTGTCTTTCTAGTCTTCGGATCACCAAGAAGAGACTTTATCTCCTCGTCCGCGGCATGAGTATACGTATCCTCAAGAGGTCTTACACTTCCAGGTTGAGATGACACTACCTGTATCGTATATATTTTGACATATTCCGTAAAAAAGGGTATATTAAACCACCTGGGCATATCGTCTGTGGAAGTTAAATCTTCTTTAATTAAAAGCTTCAGATCCACATTATACCCGACGCCGCTAAAGGAGCCTCCAGGGTCGATCAAAGATTCGTCACCACCAAAAGGGAGTGGCACCTCCTCACTAAACACCCCCACCGGGTGGTGGTGGATGTTCCTCACTGATACATTCGGCAATATCTCGTTCTGTACGTCTACAAACTCACTCATGTCTATTCCTCACAGTCGTTAATTTCAGGATCAAACGAAGAGCCCTCATACATATCTGAAATATTTGTAAGTGGCCGAGATTCTCTCTCGTGGCGAGCGGCGAAAATCGACATCTTGGTGTGCATATCAAAATATTTAGGATATGTAATTGGTATGTTTTCGTCTTCTTGAATATCGAAGTTGAAATCCACATTCCAACGGTCGAGGCGAGGAGTTGACATGTCATCCCACCTGTCCCTCGTTGGCATCGTCGCGCCCGTGTCGAATCTCAAGGGAACTAAATATTCCTCGATAATAGGCGCCCTATGATTTGTAAAGCGCTTCTGCAAGGGGTTGTCCCGGGACTGTGCGCCGTGAAGGCGCTCATGGTCAAAATTTACTCTAACTGTAGTCTCTGACTTCTTAGAAATTTCAATGGCTGTAAACGCAACAGCCAAAGGGGACCCGGGCTCAAAAGTATTCACAGCTGTAAAATAATCACTAAGCACAGTTTGCCTGAAGGGTATGTTTTCGTGGTTGAGAAACGCTTCAACAAAATTGTTAACAAACTCCTGCGGGTCCTCAACGTTGATGACCCGATATTTTGGGCATTGTTCATTATTTTCAAAGTCACCCACGTACGCACCGTTTTCATCGCTAACCCCAACTTCAAACGCTGCGGTGAGGCCGGAAGACCCCGTTACAACAAAATATTGCCCATTTGTCGGCATGTTGGACCGGTCGAAGAAAATAATAAATTTAGGACGCGAGCCTGGGTCTGTCACCCTCTGTCTAACATAGAACACCTCTAGATCGTAGTTCTTATCTTTATAGAAGGAGTTTTGTTCACTCAATTCGAGATACAAACTTGGGGTATCGATATTGATCTTTCTATCTAGTGTCCGATATTGTGAGGAAAAAAGGTTTTGCGTTCTTAACATCTTTGTCACTGAAGGGTCAACAGTGAGCATTGGAGCCTGCTCTTGCACAAGTTTGGTAATTACCGATGCTGATATTTGTGGTATAGGTAAGCCACTCACACTCTGTGTTAGATATTGAATTTTATCCGCTTCAAGTTGTGCTTTTTGAGTTTTCAACACAATAACGGGAGATTTATCTAGGCCGATGGGCCCCGAATGTATTTTAAATCCCAAGGCTTTGTTTCTCTCTGTTGGGTTCGGTTCGAATCGAAAATCTTCATAAAACGTGTCCCGATGCATTGTTGTCATGCGTCCCCACTTTGGATTATAATAGGGGCGACCAAAATCATATTCTAAATTTCTAGCATCGACTGACGTTTCTGCCCCGTAATAGATGTGTTGTGTTTTGGTCCTTGGTGTTTCTTTAATCCTATCTAATATGTCCCTTTGTGATTCTTCGACATAAGATTCCGGGACATCCTCTTCATGAAGACCATACTTTGAATCATACAATATCTCGTCGTCAAAAAAGCAATAATAGTGTGGACGAAAACGACCCTTTTGAAGCATTATTTTTCCGTACTGCGTTAGCTGCAGATCAAGCACCTCTTCTTTTGAATCAAAATATGCCATTCAAGTTCACCTTCCTAGTTCAACAGCCCAGGCATGCCGGTATAAGCCTGGCTTGTTGTTGAGTTAATTGCTTCACCTGAACTAACTGGGGGCTGCGCGACCCCGCCGTTTGAAGTGGCCCAGGCGTATTGATTCGCTTGATAACCTGCTCCGATTGCGTCTTGGCTCGTGAGCTGATTGGTCGATGTGCCCCCATGCATCTGCACGATCTCTCTTGGGTCTGGCACCCTATACGCTGGGTCTGTTTCTGGTCTCTCTTCCGGTATCTTCATAGTTCTGTCCCTCTTAAAATCAACCTTTGCTCCAAAATTAACTAGCTCAACAAGGGAGAAAAAATCATACGGCCAGTTGTAAGAATACAAACTGTTCTCTGCTTCGGACAAGTTTTTTGTACCTGTCGACATACCACTCATATCAAAACTTAAGCTATCATCATAATTTTTACCATCGACACTTTCTTTTATTTTTGTTGTATATGATTTCTTCGCACGGAGCTTTACCTTGAACATGTGCCAATATATATCTTTTGTAATGTCAATGTTTTTCAATTTCTCGTCCTGCACCAGCGCTTGGGCCATAAACTGCGAGTCGATAACTCTCGGATTTGTCGCTATCTTCGGTGGCAAATTCTGCCACATGTCTGTTATATCTTTCTCATCAAAAGTTGCAGCAAACTCAAAAGTGTACATTACAATTGGAATCATGTTTTGAAATTTTACAAAGTCAAATGATGGTGGAAATATGTACTTTCTCATTGCATCGATCTGGTGCTTTACAGCTGTCGGGACGGCGTTGCCGTTATCATAATTATTAACAACATCAAAACCAGAATTAAACGGCTTCAATTGAAAATAGCTTGGGCGTCCTTGATCATCGCGAGTAAAAGGTACCGCCACAACACATTCTGATATCCTCTTGCTCTTTCGAGGTTTTCCTAGTTGTATTGGACTCTTTGTAAACCCTACAACATCAGCCAAAGAACCATACCCTTCGACATCCTTGCAAACGAAAAAGTATCCATTGCCGTTCTTCTGAGTCCTCTCTTTATACTGGTGCCATATGCCTCTTGATGACGTCAGATAGCACGAGCCGCTCATGGCTGGAATGTTCCATGGCGAGTTATCCACCTCCAGAACTTGACTGCCTGTAAGATCAAGCGCTGTGGACTTTACTGTACTGAAGTCGAATATTGGTGTCTCCCATTTAGGGTATATGACCCATCTTTTTCTAATTTCTGCAGGAGGCGTAACTGTATCTGGTATATCGTTGCCCCACATTTGCCAGCGGCCTCGTTGAAACTGATCCGGAACACGGGAAATATTAACTATTTCAGTATTCTCATTATCTTCGACCGTTGTAAACAAGTTCAATGATGCGGATAGTGTCATTATGTTTTGATATGATGTTGTATTTTCCTGCTGGACGAAACCTGAGGATCTATCACTCACGATTGTAGTCTTTGACAGCAACCTATCAATGCTCACGCCTATGCGGTCTGCGTCATCTCCACTTGCGAACGGATTATAACTAAACTCGACATACGGGGCGTTTAATTCATCGTCGCTCAACGTCGAATTGTCTGCTGGTTTTAAAAATTGCGGTGTGTATGGATCGAAACTGTAACAAACTGGTGCGTTGATCGTAACTCTATTTGAGCCCGCAGCTCTGCCATTTTCGAAACCAGTACTTGATTCAGTAGTTAGCCAATCATAAGTCTTATATTTGCCAGTAGTTATTGTCTTGTTCCCAGCTGTTCCTGTTTGGCCCTGTTTTAGTTCAACCCCGTAATGTCCACTTTGCTGTATCACCGTACCTGTCACGTTTAGGTAACTTATTGAATTCACTTTTGATACTATCTCTTCCGATAACTTCTTTATGTGCTCCGAATTGGTACTTAAATAATTTATACCATAAGTAGCCCCAACCTTTACAAAGAATGATCCCGTGGTAACTCCAGATACGGCGCCTGAATGGTCAACACAAGGGTTATAACGCAAACACTCATCTGCAGTTGTTCCATTCGTGGAATATCTTATTATAATCTTTGCAGCATGGCCGTTGGCACCCGTCACCTCGAAGAAGTCCTCGTCTCGGGGCCCTGCATATGGAACACGCGTGAAAGTCAAAGAAGCTACGCCTGGTGTGGCCTCGAAGGGCACATCGATAGAAAAGTCGTCGCGGCCTCCATCGACCGGGGGACCAAAGGCCGACTCTCTGTCATACATTCGCGTCGCTCGGTTAACCAAATATAATCTCATTTTGTAGATTGGGTTCGCTGTTGTTTCGCCTGTTCTATCATCTCTTATCTGGCTTGGAAAAGTAAATGGTCCTCTCTTGCTGCTCAAAGTAGTCAACTTACCATCTTCTAGAAAGAGATCGATAGATTCCGCGATAAAATTGTTAGCGGCCAACGAATAGACAGTTGTGTCAACAGATCTTTCAGCGTCAGCACCGATCTGCGCTACCGAATCCGAATGAAATTTTCCGTACATGAATGGGTAATCAAGAATCTTGCCCCAATCGGCGCCGCCCATAAACAAGCTGGCGGATGGATGAGGCTCATTGTCGTAAAACCTCGTCTTAGAATCTAAAATATCCGGCATTAAAATAGCTTCAAAAGGCACTCTGTAGTGTAAACTGGCGGAGATTCTAGGGATACAAGCATCTTCTGTACTGTTGAGCCACGACCCAGTAATACCACCAAGGTGCTTGCCTGCACCATACAAAGCGACCGAATCTGCGTCATCCACATAGCCATATGCACCGGGAGGAGTAATACTCGCAGTCGCTTTAGAACGTAAAAGTGCGTTTGAGTTTAAATTTTCTGTGTTTCTAATGTTGTTAATTATTGTCGAGCTGGCGGTAACTGTGAATATTGGATAATCCACCGCGAGGCCGGACTTTATTGAGTTGTACAGTATCCCCGGAGCAAACAGAGGCTTGATAACTTGATTTACCGACGCTGTCACTTTCTTTTCGTAATATGGACGGAAGTCACTTTGGTCACCCCCTTGCGCAAATCGGATACTGTCTCTCATATACTCTTGTGCAAATAACCCGGCCATTTGCGTTGTTCTTAACGCTGGGTAGAAACCCTCATATGGCAACAACTTCAAAACTGCCCTGCACTTCATCGACAAGATCAACTCAGGGTTCTCAGATGCGTTTGCAAATTGGTGAACAAAATCAAAATGTTCTAACATATCAGAGTACGAATAAACTTCCATAAATCTAGGATGGCCAGAGGTCTGGTAGGTTGCTCCCGTTATTGAAAAAATTTCCTTGAGCGGATTCTTTGCGTCATTTATAGGATCGGTAACATTGGCAATCCAATTTTGATCATCAGAGTGATACACATCGCTAATGTGGTCACTTATTTTGAACTCAGGAATCAGTGTGTGATCCTGCCCTAAAACTCTTATTTCTTCCCTAAACTTCTCATAAGAATCATAAAACGGGCGCCTGTCGGATTGTTCGGCAACAAGATATTGTGCTTCCCCAGACAACAACTCCCGTTCGGCGGCCGATATTGTTATCTTTTGCGGAAATCGCCTATTATACAAGGGTGTTGCAGGCGGCAGGACATGCAATTTGTTTTTGCCCATATGAAAAATGTTATAATCATTCTGCAGCTCCCCGGTGTATCTATTCGCCTGATCTCTCCTCCAATTATTGCCATTAGCCTCGCTTCCGTTTGCAGTTTTTGGATATGAGGACGTCATGTCCACCGGGAAGGCGGAAAATGTATACCTCGAATCGAGAGGCCAAATACTTTGACTTATGTACCTAATTTGCGCATCCTCGTCCACCGAATCGACTCCCAACGAATTTGTTCTATACCTCTTCGCCTTTTCAAGTTCCTCAACCAAGACTCTTCGGAAAGGGATATCTGACTGGTAAGTAAAGTACCCAGTCGAGCCGTTCAATTCGGCGCGCCTTCGTTGATGAGCGTGCCGCCAAAAGTCATTCTTAAAAAGTACGCGGTCCCGGATGAGCTCTAAATACGAATATTTATCTTTTGGATATACCGTCTCCTTATAGGCAACATAGTCGGGCACGTTGTCTACATCAGGGTGTATTTGGTCATTAAGAGCTCTATTTATCAAAATTGATTGCGCTAAAGTGTACACAGGGTTGTGATTAAACCTTCGAAACGGAAGCTCAATTTTGCGATTCATGGAAAACAAAGTATCTATATCCGGGTTGGCAAAATACTTCATGTGATTGCCGTAGGACATATCTACACTAAAATCCATCCCACCATACCAACAATCTCTAGGCCATCGTCGCCATGGAGATGGAGTCAGAGAGATTATCTCGTCCTCTGCTTCTGCCTCTCTAGCCCAAAACCAATTGTTTTGATTAAGTACATTTTGCATTGTTTCGGTGTTGGGCCCATAGCCGAACTCAAGAGGGTAATATTTGCTCGTAACTGGACTTTCTATATAGTTTGTGACTGCTCTTATATTGTTTCTAGTTAGAAACTGTTCTCTCAACCTCTCGGGGACCTCTCCCGATGCATCCAGGACGTCCCTTTGGGCTTCTCGGTATCGATGGTAGTTGTTGATAGTGTCAACATCTAGTGTGCCGCTACTTTGCCAGGCTATATTGTGATCTTCATCCGTTGCAAATCTAATGACAAACGAATAAATGTTTTTACTTTTCATTTCTCTTACG
>MDSZ01267866.1_pt1 | contig 10786 bp, 10 predicted proteins | sample 811201 | NCBI WGS metagenome assembly MDSZ01 (sample SAMN05326647, study PRJNA326480) | marine metagenome | isolation source: seawater | place: Indian Ocean: North | collected 2010
TATTATATTATTATATATTCAATTTTCTGCAAAAAATTTTTAACTGTTTTTTTGAGAAATTTATATTAATTTTTTTAATTAATTTCTTATTTGATAGAGTAAACGAGTCATTTTGTGATTTAATGAAAACAATTTTCTTGAAAAAATCTCGAGAAAGCCATTTTGTAATTTCAGATATATATATTTTTTCTGAAATAGACACATTAAATATACCAGTGACATCTTTTTGAATTAAATTTTTTATAACTAAACATAAATATTCTATTGAAATAAAATCTTTAAAATTATCCTCAACTTTAATTTTTTTATTTTTTTTTTTATATCTAATATAATTATCTAAAAAAAGATTATGTGTTTTTCTCCTTTTTATAAAATGTCTTTTTCCAATAACATTTGAAATTCTTAATGAAATTAAATTTCTTTGTAACCTTTTGTACAAATACTTTTCTGTAATAATTTTATTTTTAGCATATTGGTCCATTGGTTTAAGTTTAACTTTTTCAGAGATATCAAATTTTGGTTTATAGATTTTTCTTGTATTAAAATAAAAATATTTAAATTTTTTGTCAAAAAAATTTAATATTATATTTCTATCTAAATCAAATTTTATATTATATTTTTTATTTATATAGTTTTTATGAATTGAAGTATTTATAACATGAGAATATTTTTGCTTGAAAATTTTTTTTTTGATGAAATCTTCAAATGAATAACAATCAACATTATAAAATTTAGATAAGTATTTTTTGATATTAAAACCTAAAAAACTTTTTTTTCCTATAATTAAAATTTTGTTGTTCATTTAATTAAACTATTAACAATAAATGTAGCAAACGTATCTAAAGATAATGAAAATTTTTTATTGTTGATTTTGTATAAGTATTTTAAAAAATTATGAGCTTCTCTTCTTCTTCGCCACCAACTTTTCGAAAATTTTTTAAAATTTGAAGAAACTGTGTTGATATTCTGCTGATAAAACGTAAGATAATTTGGAACTATAAATATTTTCCCAAAATCAATGTATGCTTGATTAATTAATCTAAAATCGAACCATATATTTTCGAAATTATTAGTTGTGATTTTAGATAGAATTTTTTTTAAATATTTTTTTTCAACAACAATACAACTTTGTGGACTAAATTTAGGCCAAGGTATTAAATATTTATTTCTACTAAAAATATTTAATTTTTTTTGTTTTTTTTTATTAAAATAAAATATTGGTTTATCAAAACATATTTTAAATTTTTTTGTTTTAAAATATTGCATTACAATTTCTACTTTATTTTTTCTAAAAAAATCATCACTATCTAAAAAAAAAATAATTTTACCATTCGATTTTGATATTCCCTTTTTGCACGCATTAATTTGGTTTAAAGATCCATATTTTGTTTTTTTTATAGTTTTAAATATTTTAACTTTTTTAAATTTTTTTATAACTGAAATTGAATTATCTGTTGATCGATCATCTACGAAAATTATTTCAATGTTTTTATATGATTGTTCCTTTAAAGAATTAATGCACCTCTCTATATATTTACTGTTATTAAAGTTTACAACTATTACAGATGCTTTCATTTTATTTGTTTGTTCTCTCATATATGTACTCAAATGTTTTTCTGAAGTTCATTTTTATTTTAAATGATAAATTAAAACCATTTGTATTTAAAAATTTTTTAATTTCAGAATATTTATAATTTTTATCGATCATTAAATCGAAGTGATGTTCAAAATAAATAAATTTAATTTTTTTTAGATCCTTTTCATTGATACCCTTAAGTACTTTTAATTCATAGCCCTCTGTATCTATTTTTAATAAATGAACTGTGCCTAATTCCTCAAATTCTTTAAAAGAGCTTAAAGGGCGTACCTCAGCGATAATTTCATCATATTCAAAATCATTTTTTTTTCCTAAAAAAGAGATAAATTTTTTTTTTCTTTTATAGTATTCAGTATTTTTATTGATTTCATTAAATGTAGATGAGGATGTTTCTTTAAAGACTTTTAATTTTTTTTTATTATATTCATCTGAAATACCGCTATTAATTAATATAATATTTTTTTTTGATTTTATTTTATTTTTTAGCAAATAAAATATTCTTGGATTAGCTTCAAAAGAAATTATTTTATTTATATTTAAATTTCTATCAAATATATCAATCGTCTCTCCTAAATGAGCTCCAATATCTACAATATTTACCTTATTAACTTCAAACTTTTTTCTAAAAAATTTAATAATTTTTTTTTTATTTTGAAAATCAATTATGTTGATAGCAAAAGATAGTATTTTAATATAAATTAAATTAATCATAATTGATAAATCTTATTCTTTAATAATTGCTTTAAAACCATTAAAGTTTGTAATTTTTAGTGAACTTCTATTTGTACAAGGTGTTGGAGTTGCCCAGCACATTTCTCCATCAGCTGTTTGATAAAGTTTAATATCATTATTTTCGTGTAAAATTTCATATTTAACATCCTTAACAAAAAAAAATGGTGAAATTAATAAATTATATCCATACTGGTTAACCTCTAAATGTAATCTTGAAATATTTCTAATATTAAAAGTTATAAGTGTTAGTATTATTAGACAAATAGATGAATAGTAAATTCTTTTTTTTGAAATATTAAACTGCTCTATCATTCTACTGGTAAAAAAGAAAATTGGGAGGCCAAAAAGTATATAACCTCCATATCTCATAGACGGATGACTTAAAAACCATTCTATAAACAAAAGGAAGATAATCAAATAAATCATCCAAATACTTTTTCTTTTGATAGTTTTTTTTTTAGTACTATAAAAAAATAATGTTGATAGGACTGCAATGAAAATTATACCCAAGAGAGTGTCAGAAACTTTATTGAAAAAATGTCTATCTATCCAATTATCTAACCAATTAAAATCTTTGATATATATTTCTTTTTTAATTTCTGATGAGTATCCAGGTCCTCCTCCGCCCTTAGCCCACCATTCATAATGAATTTTCATCTGTTTAACTTCATTTTTTTCAGTTGACCAGGGTATACTTTTAGAAAAACATGTTTTTTCCTCGGGATAAACTAGACACCCTGTACTAAAAAAACTTATCGAAAGATTTAAGCTTAAACTCAAAGTTAAAAAAAATATTAAGAAAGCATTTTTTTTAAAATTGTAATTTTTATAAAAATTTGATTTGAAATAAACAAAAGGAATTAACAATAAATACAAAATATATAACACTTTAGTAGATGCAGATAAAAAAATTAAAATTAGCAAATAATTAAATAGTTTTTGTTTTTCCTCTACTTTTTTTTCTAAAAAAAATAACTCTAAAAAATAAACAAATGCTAATAATAATAATAATTGACCCGATCTATCCGTTCCATGTTCACCGATTCTATAGAATGCAACATCAATAAATATTAATGATAAAAGAGAAAAATAGTAAACTAGATCAATACTTTTAGATTTAAATTTTTTTTCAATTTTACTCAATATTATATAATTAAAGTATATTAAAATTAAAAAAGGTCCTGAATGAAATAAGTAAAATTTAATAAGAGGCAAATATAAAGTTGAATGATAATAAAATATAGACGAAGCAGTCCTAAAACCATGTCCGAGAACTCCTGTCCCAATGAAAAAACTATCATTTGATAAATTTAATGCATAAGTCAAATGATAATAAGGGAAATCATCATGATTTTTAAAAACATAAACTCCAGATAATAATATCAAAAATATAATTATTATTTTTTTTAATTGATATTTGTTTTCGTCAATAGATTTAGAAAAATTATTAAAAAAGAAAATTACCCCAAGAGAATGAATGATAAAATTATGAACATAATTATGTGCCAGTATAAATGAGGTAGAATAAGATAATACAATAATAACAAAGAAACCTAAAATTCCAAGTTCCCCATAATTTAATTTTTTAAACCCATTAAAAAAAATAGAAGTAAATAAATAACCATATCCAATATTTGAAAAAAGAAAAATTAATAAATATGAGACAAATATTATATGATCTTCCATTTTAGTTATTTTGAGTATTTAAATAATTTAGCTTGTTATTTTGTATGAAATATTTTTATTATCATAACAAAAACTTTTCAAATATAATATTTTGTGGAGTTTTATACAATTTTTAATATTATTTACTTATACTTTCCAGCATTTCTGTTATTAACTATTTCGTAGTATTATGGATCAATTAACATTAGTAATTCCTGCAAAAAATGAGGCAGAGACATTGCCTACTGTTTTGAAAGATTTAGATAAGTACTCACTTAAGATAACCGTCGTTTTGGAAAAAGAAGATATTGATACAATTAATGCAATTAAAAATTTTAATTGTAAGATACTTTATCAAGAGGGTATTGGTTATGGTGATGCATTAATTCAAGGAATCAACAGTGTTGAAACAAAGTATTTTTGTATTTTTAATGCTGATGGATCTTTTTTATCAAAAGAATTGGGAGATATGTATAAACAATTAAATGATCTTAATTTTGATTTTGTATTTGGCTCAAGATATATGAAAAATGGATATAGTGAAGACGATACCTTTATAACTTTGATTGGAAATAGAATTTTTTCATTCTTAGGAAATCTTTTATTTTCTTTAGAATTATCAGATATACTTTACACTTTTGTTATGGGAAATGCTCAAAAAGCAAGAGATCTGAACATTAAAGAAAAAGACTTTGCTTTTTGTGTAGAACTTCCAATTAAAGCAAAAAAAGCTGGACATAAACTTGTTTCTTTACCTTCTTATGAAAAACCCAGGATTGCGGGAAGAAAAAAGGTTAATGCCTTTAAAGATGGATTAATGATTTTAATTTCTATGATTAAATTTTTGATTTTTAAATGATTTTTTAAAGCTTGAGAAGAACATATAACTTAACAAGTAAATAGTAACGCTCAATAATAATAATAATATTTGTATTTTGGTATTAAAGATATTTATAGAACATAAATAAAAAATTATTATGTGATAAATATTTATCGATATTCCAGTCAATGAATTTACATAACTTTTGTGTGATTTTAGCTTTTTAGTATAAAAGTAAAATATTAATTGATGTAAGTGCATTGTATCAGGTATCATTGGTGAAAATTTATTTTTAACTTTTCTTATTAGAGAAAATAGAATTTCAAATGCAGGGTACCATAGCAAATTAACTATAAAATATGGAGAGATAGTACTATTAAAATTGTATATTTTTATTAAATTATAGCAAACAAATATAGATAATAAATAAATTCCTCCATCTCCTAAATAAACTTTGTTAATAGAATTAAAAATAAATAAAATTGACAAAATGATTATTAAAGATTGAAAATCACTGATCTCATAAAATATAATATTTTTATTAATTATAATTTCCAAAGTAAAAAAAATAATTAAGAAATATCCTATTGATAAACAATTGTTTCCATCTATAAAGTTTGAACCATTTAATAAAACTAAAATACAAAATAATATAAAAAAAATATTAAAATAATAATTTTCTAAAAGTAAGTTAAAAAAGTTAATTCTAATATCAAGGATATTTAAATTTAAGGTAACAACAAAAATTATTAAAAAAATAATTTGAATAAAAAATCTCAATGAAGGAGATTTAATAATATTTAAATCACCCAAAAGCCCAATAATTAAAAAAATAATTAAAAAAATAATTAAGCCTGTTTCAAAATTACCGTAGTTAATTAAAGAATAAATTCCTAATAAAATTCCACCAGATAGAGGAACCTTATTTTTATTTGTATAAACTTGATGTTTTTGTCCAGTATAATTTAGTAAAAAATTTTTTTTAATCAAAAAAAAATTTATAATCAGTAATATTAGAACAAAAAAAATATAAATATAGTTTTCAATCATTTTTTAAGATAGTTAAGGCTTAACAAAAATAAATGATATATGGATTTAATGAAAGAAAATTTAAGATAAATTCTATAAACTTTATAACCATCCTTTAATTTTTGTGAAAGTGAAGAAGATAAAGATTCTGAAGTTTGGCGCCATGATACCAAGTTTTCTTTTAAAGAGTAAAATATGTAACCTTTTTTTGATAATTTTAACCATAAAACATAGTCCTCTTTAGTTTTGAGATTAGGGAAAAAATCTTTAATGAGTAATTTTTTTTTTATCATTACTGTAGATAAACCTACATCACATGAATAAATCAAATCATTAAATTTTAAATTCTTTGCTTTTCTAAAAGATGTTTTTAAATTTCGCTCATTTATAATTGAATAAGATGTATGAGTAATATTAATTTTGTTTTTTTCCATAAATGCTACTTGTTTTTTTAGTTTATTTGGCATCCATAAATCATCTGCATCGATAAATGCAACATATTTACCTTTGGCAAGTTTCAATGCTTTATTTCTTGATAAACCTGCTCCAATATTTAATTTATTAATTATTATTTTTGTCCTTTTATCTAATTTTCTAATTTTTTTTAAAAATTTTAAATCACCCTTATCTTTATCGTCATATACAATAATTATTTCAAAGTTCTGATATTTTTGATTTAAAATAGAATTAATTGTAGACTCAATATAATTTTTCTTTTTAAAATAAGGTATGATTATGCTAACTAAACTCATCAAATTAGAAATTTATATTTAGAGTATTTTTACTAGAAATGACACAAAAAAAATTAATAATTTTTATCCCATCAATAGAAGGTGGTGGTGTAGAAAAAAATCTTTTTATTATTACTAACTTTTTAGCTAAAAAAATAAACAATATATCTATAATAACAACTTCTTATCAATTTAGAAAAAAATTTGACAAAAGAATTAACGTAGTTTTACCAAAAAATAAATTTTGGGATAATTTTGGTAGAATTTCCAAATATTTTATTTGTTCTTTAATATTATTTAGAATTTTGCTATTTAACAGAAATTCAACTGTTTTTGCCTTCCAGGCAAATCTATATTGCATTGTAATATGCAAATTACTCTCAATTAAAATAATTATTAGATCAAACTCTGCTCCTGATGGATGGTCAAAAAGTTTTTTAAAAAAAAAAATTTTTAAAATATTAATTAATAAAGCCGACAGAATTATTGTTAATAGTATTCACTTTAAAAATAATATGAAAAAAAAATTTAATGTAAATTCAACAGTAATTTATAATCCACTTAATAAAAAGGAAGTTTTGATAAAATCAAAAGTCAAACAAAAAAAAATTTTTCCTAAAAATTGTTTAAAAATAATTAATGTTGGTAGATTTGTCGAACAAAAAGATCAGTTAACACTTTTAAAATCATTACATTTGATAAAGGACAAAATTGATTTTTATGCGGTTTTATTAGGTAGAGGAATTTTAGAAAAAAAATTAGTTTCATTCGTTGAAGAAAATAAACTAAATAATAAGGTTAGATTTATTAAATACAAAAGAAACCCATATCCTTTTATAAAACAAGCAGATATTTTTGTACTATCGTCAAAATATGAGGGATTGCCAAATGTTTTATTAGAGGCTGCTGCACTAAAGAAATTTATAATTTCTACAGATTGCCCTTCTGGACCAAGAGAAATTTTGCTAAATGGAAAAGGAGGAAATTTAATTCCAGTAGGCGATTATAGAAAACTTTCAAAAAAATTAGTTCTATTTGGTAGAAATAAATCAATTAATAAAAAATTAATAAATTTAACCTTTAAAAATTTGACTAGATTCGACTTAAAACAAAATTTAGAAAAATATTTAGATTTAATTATTTCAGTAATGAGAAATAGTTAAATTAATTTTTTAAAAAAATTTATTAAGATTTTTAATTAATTTAAAAAATATTAAAAAAATGAGGAAAATTATATTTTGACCATTATCAAGCCTGATTTTAATTTCTTCATAAAATAATTTTCTATATGGAATTTTACTTGAAAAACCCCCTCTTCTAAATATCCCAGTAATTTCATGTTTCTTAGTTGAAATTCCATGCATTTTGTTTTTAACAATCATTCTATAAAAATAATCATAATCAGCATGATATTTATATTTTAAATTATACTTTCCAATTTTTTTGGCAGACTCATTTTTAATAAAAAATCCTGTTGAATGGCTCGAATAAAATCCCCAACTATACCCGATCTTTTCTGGCCTATATCCATGTAGAATACCCCAGTGTTTTTTTACACTTCCAAAAATAAAATCGAAGTCTTGTTTATTTATATATTTTTTAATTATTGAAAGCGACTTATAAGTTAAAATGTCATCTGAATTTACGATGCCAATAAATTTTCCTGAAGAAAGTGAGATACCTTTATTAAAAGCGTCATAGATTCCCCTGTCTTTTTCACTTACAATTATATTTATTTTTGCTTTATACTTTTTAATAATTTTAATCGTATTATCTGAGGATTTTCCATCTATAATTATGTATTCTATGTCTTTAATCTTTTGTTTTAGAACACTTTTTATACATTTCTCTAAATGTTTTTCTCCATTAAAAACTACAGTAATAATTGAAAAGAGAGGTATTTTTTTATTTTTTTTAAATTTTAAATACTTGAATTGTTTTTTCACGAAATTTTAAAATAATCTAATTTGTTTTATATGAATTTTCATTTTTATCATTAAAAAAGTTACCAAAAAAGATAGATAAGAAAAGTAATGCTGGTGTAAAGTATCTTGGGTTTCCAAACCAACCAAGGCTTAAAATTACATATAAAGTTGATATTACTAAAAATATATTTAAAGAACTATTAATAGTTTTAAACGATTTCAGAAAACCGATTAAAATTACAGAATAAATTATAAGAGAATATATAATTCTAACTGGAATTAGTTTTTTATGTGTATCAGTTTTAAGAAATTCTCCTTTTCCGTTAAATTGATAAAAATATTTTACATAAAATGGATTTAAAGTCCCCGTATGAAGATATTTTGGAAAAACTTTTTTTAAGGTAATTATAGGATTTTTTAAAATTAGAATTATAGATTTTTTAAACAAATAATCTAAGTATTCTTTTTTTTGTTCAACATCATTTATTTCTAATAAAATATGACTTTCGCCAGAATATATTATATTATTTTGATTAGCCCAATCTTTTGCATCATTTTTTAAAATTTTAAAGGAGTCTTCTAAAGAGGTTTTTTCTTTTTCAGAGACAATATTTGGAACTAAATATAAATAAAATGCTGTTTTAATGCCATAAGCCACCACTTTATCTGGTCTACCTTTTAAGCTATTACTCAAAAAAATAATTATGATTATGAAAATGTATCCAACTAATAAGCAGAGTAATGGTTTTAAAAATTTCTTCCTAAAAATTAACAAATAAACAACAATTAAAAAAACAATATAAATAAAATATTCTTCACTAATTGAGTACATTAAGCCTGTGGTAATACCAATTGCGATATTATTAATTAATTTATTTTCATCATTAATTATAAAAAAATAAATTAATAACAATTGAAAAGAAAAAAACAAACTTTCATTCCAAAAAGATGAATGGTATTGCAGAATGTCTGGAATTAAAGCCAAAAAAAGAACTGTAAAAAAAGTTTTTTTTTCAGAAAAAATTAAATAAAGTTTTTTACTTAGCAAGTAAATAACGAAGTAATAAAATAAAGACTTTAATATCAAGTAATATGTTTTTCCATTTTCTATTTTAGTGGTATTATTTTCCTCTAAATCTTCGTCAATTATTAAATAAAATAAAGCTAATAATTTTTGAGGTAAAAAACTATCTGTTTTTTTTTTACCAGATTCCCAGAATCTTTTTCCTTCTTTTATGTCATCTAAAAGTAATTGAGCTTCTGCCCAGTGATTATGCACAGCAATTTTAATCATTGGGTGCTTGTTGTCTTTATATAAAGAGTATTTATCATACTTATTTACGTAATATACGCTTAATAAAGACGACAAAATAAATGATACTAAAATTAAAATGTTTATTTTTTTTTGATTATAAAGCATGATATTGAAAAAATTAATTTAAGTTTATCATTATTTAAGTTTCTAGTTTTAAATTAAATTAGTTCAACAAAAATAAATAGAATAATTAATAATAATGATTAAAGTAAAATATTATGTCTATTTTCGACAAATTTAATTCAAGAAGTGAAAATTTTTTTATTATCCTATTCTTTTTTTTAATCAGTAGTTCTTGGGCTCTACTAATAAAAGAGAATTTGCTTTCAGAAAATTTTAGTTCTGCTGTTTTCTATCTATATTTCTACATATATATAATAATTTTTATTGAAATTTTTATTATAAATTTATTACTTAATATAAATTTTTCAAAGAGAGCAAAAAATTTAGCAATATCAATTATAGTATTTTTTAATTTTTATTCACTTTCAATCTCTCTTACTTCAAACTTTATTGTTTTAGAAGGAGCTGATAAAATAAAATTTTTTTTAATTTATTTTATTTGTACTTTGGTGATAACTCAAATTTTTTTGATAAATTTAAGAGTAATTAAATCATTAATAATTTTTTATATTTTTTTTAATCTTTATTTATTATTGGATTATAAAAAATTTTTTCCCTTTAAAACAGAAAAAGAATTTGATGTAAATTTAGTGCAGAAAAAATTTATAAAACCAGCAAATCTTTACGTTTTCTCAATCGAGTCTCTTATGCCTGAAACGTTAATTAATTCTCATTATAATCTTGAAAATTCAAAATATATTCGGTCATTAAAAAAAAACAGTTTTACAATATTCAGAAATAACTTTAGCGATAATTTTCCAACAAGTCCTTCGCTAAATTCTTTACTTTATATTGATCCTGTTAAGTGGAGAGAAAATAGTAATAATAAACTATCTTATTTTTCTGGAA
>MDSZ01031116.1_pt1 | contig 10785 bp, 4 predicted proteins | sample 811201 | NCBI WGS metagenome assembly MDSZ01 (sample SAMN05326647, study PRJNA326480) | marine metagenome | isolation source: seawater | place: Indian Ocean: North | collected 2010
CGACGACGACGACGACGACGACGACGACGGCGGCGGCGGCGGCGACGGCGGCGGCGGCGGGGCTGACGGCAGCGACGATGAGCGGCTTCGGGAAAGGGAGGAGGAACGGCGGCGTTCGGAGATCCTCCAACGCATCCGCCGGCACTCGTGCGAGATGGAGGCGCGCGAGGTCGCAATGGCGCACAAGCAGTCCGCCGGCTCCTCCGGCGAGTTCGGTGCGGGCGCCGGCGTCACTTCTTTCTTCGCGTCGTTTGGTGGCCGCACCTCGCCGCCCGGCGGCGGCGGCGGCGGCGGCGGCGGCAGCGGCGGCGGCGGTGGAAGCCTGATGGGGCTGCTGCGTCTTAGCCCGCAGGGGCCAATACAGCAGCTGCGTGGCTCCGACAAGTCGTCGCGATCCGATGACCAGGCAGCGGGCGGGAGGCCACGCTCACACACGGGGGGCAGCGACTCGTCCCTGCGCTCGGATGAGGATGAGGCGTCGCCTGGCGGTGCAGGCGACGCCGGCGGCAGCCGTGGTCGTGGCACGCGCGTCTCTTTCGTTGCGTCCATGTTCCCTGCTACCCCGTCGGCTCCGTTGCCGCAGGCGGACTCCTCTGCCTCCTCCGGTCCCGAGACCTCGCCATCGCCCGCCGGTCGGATCTCGCGGCGGCTCTCGCGGCAGATGCGCGAGATTGGCGCTGCGTCCGGAACCTCGGCTCACTCGTCGATGCTCGCCTCCCTGCAACGTTGCCAGGCTCAGAAGCTTGACGCCGGCGGCGTGATCTATGTGCCGCCGCGCGTGACCCGACGTGAGCGGCGCACCGTCGAGATGCAACACACCTACGCCGCCAAAACCATCCAGGCGGCCCTTCGCCGGCGCAACCACCGCAACGAAGTCAACGCGAGCAACAACCCGTACGGGCTCATCCGCGGCATGCGGCGCGCGTCCGACCAGGAGTACATATCCAGCTCTCCGCTCTCGCCACGTGCCGCCGGCCCAGGACCCGCGGCGCTACCGGGTACGCCTGCAGCTGCGGCGTCGTCTGCGGCATCGATGACGTCGACCCGTAACGCGGACGTCCGAGCGGCGATTGGATCCTCGGCCATCTCCTCGTCGCCGCTCTCGCCACGCGGCGGCGGCGACGTCAGCGGCGGTGGTAGCGGCGGCGGCTGCGCCAATGGCGGTCGTGACGGTGGCGGCGGCGAAGACGATGTGGGCGGCAGCACTTTCGTCGGCGTCGGCGGCGGCGGCGGCGGCGATGGCGGGAGTCCGGCATCGCCGCGCTCATCATTCACCCCGGGCGGCACCCGTGAGTCAGCCGGCAACCGCGGCTCGTTCTCGCGACTGTCGAACAAGTTCCGCCGCGGCTCGAAGTCGGAATTGACGCCTTCCCTGGCGTTGCCTGATCCGCCAAGCCTCGACCTGGCAAGGGCTTACGCGTCGAAGCGATTGATGAGGCAGGATCCGACGAAGGAGCAGGTTGAGTCGGCGCTGAAGGAGGCAGTTGATCGGCGCGACTTGCGGCTCGCAGACGCGATCAAGTATTACATCAGCAGGGGCGAGGCGCCGCCATTCGTCAAGGGTGACTTGTACCCGCTTTACACGTCGCTGCCCACCTTCGACCGTTTCGGCGCCGACGTCTCGCAGTACATGCACTTTGTTTACTGGTCGGCGCGCCTCTTCTTCGGCCTCTTCCTCCTCAATCTCTCGTCCCTCGTGATCAATCTGGAGGGCCAGCAACTGGTCCGCGAGTCGAAGGGTGGAGACTCCTTCGTGACGGCGCTGTACACGTGGCATACGCTCGGCAACACGGCCGTCGACGGCGTGCTCGCGAAGGGCGGCCTCTCTTACGGCGTGACCGAGTTCTTCTCGGCAGGTATCCTCGTCGGGTACCTTTGGTACCTGCGCGGCCGCCTAGACGAGATCCGGTCGCGGTGCCTAAACTCGGAAAAGGCACAGATGCTCACTGCCGCCGACTTCACAATCATGGTGTCCAATATTCCGTACCGCTGGGCGACGAAGGAGGTGCGCGACTACTTCGAAAACTTCGGCGAGGTCGTGCACGTCGGCCTCTCGCTCAATTACCGCGACCTCATCCTCGCGATTCAGAAGGGCAAGGCACTGCGACAGGCGCACACGGAAGCGAGCCTCAGGCTGCTCCGCAAGATGAGCAATCTCGCGAAGAAGGAGGAGATCTTTGAAGCGAGGAAGAGAGCGAAGCGAACCCTCGACGCCGTCGACGCCAACGAGAAACGGATCAAGCAGCTGATGCGCAACAGGTACCACTGCACGGGCTATGCCTTCGTCACATTCAATTCGATTATGGTCGCCCAGCTCGTCGTCGACGAGATGACGCAGCGCGCGAAGAAGAACGTGCGCGCCCGCGTGCTCTATCAATTCGGCGGGCAAATGAAGGTGTGCCGCGCGCCCGAGCCTAACGATGTAATCTGGGAGAATCTCGAGTGCGGCGAGAAGGAGAGCTGGGTGCGCTGGGGTATCTCGACCGGCATGATGTTGGTGATCTCGCTCCTCGGCACGGCGATCATCACGGGCACCGGCGCCGCCCTCTTCTGGATCATGAAGTCCGTCGAGGATCGTGGGGGTGGATTCCTCGAGATGATCGGCTGGACAATCGTGTCGATTCTGCTCATTATCATCGGTCACGTCATCGTTTTCATCACGGTGCCACTTACGTGCTCCCTCCTGGAGCGTCCGATCACCCACGGCGAGCGAGAGCAGAACATCATGCAGAAGCTCTCCTTTTTCCAGTGGTTCAACGTGGTCGTCTCTGCCGTTGCGATGGTCTTCATACCGACGCCGACCAATCAGTCCCCGAACAACCGCTTCAACATCGGGTGGTACGCTGCGGGTGGTCAGCTGATCATTCAGGCGCTTTTCGGCGATATGATCATCATCCAGCTGGGCCTCGACCTCGTCCGCCCTGACATCGTCGTTCGTCGCAAGCTCGCGAAGCGAGCATCAACGCAACAGCGCATGAACGAGCTCTACGAAGTGCCCGCGGATGTGACGCTCGCATTTCGGATCCAGCTGATGAACAAGCTGCTGTCGGTAGGGCTGATGTTCTCCTTCGGGCTACCGATCCTGTACTTGATCATTGCCGCCTTTTTCTGGCTCGGTCACTGGGTCGACCGGTACACGCTTCTGCGGCGGATATCGCCGCGTGTCGCGACGTATGATCGGATGATGGACTGGGTGCTGCGGAAGGTGCTGCCGCTCTCGATCGCGTTACACGTAATGATGGCATTCGTCTTCTTCAACGACATTTGCGTGACGACGGGAGAGCGCATCGAGACCACCCAAAGCACGCAGTTCATGTGCGAGCGCCTGGTGCTAGAGGGCGGCCACTGCTTCCGCCAGGAAGATGCGTGCGATGACGATGACCAGCGCACGATCTTCGGCATGAATACAACGGCATTCTCGCCGTGCTCATACCAAGAGAGCCTCCTCGCGGGCACCGTCGAGCGGTCGGATCTTGAGGCGATTGCGGGTGGTACGCTCGAACACAACCACATTGCGCTAAATTGCTACATGCCTGAGGCAAACGAAACCACCGGGCTATGGCCGGACGGGATGCAGCCAGTGTGCATGAGCGCGATGCTTCACGACTGCTCGACCGAGTGGACGCCGAGCTACACGCTCATTCTCGTCTCCATGGTGATCTGGCTGCCGATCACGCTGATGTTCATGGTTACAAACACGAAGTGGTACACCGAGCGCGCCGAATCGATCCGCATTCTACGTGGCGGCCGCTCGTCGTGGGTCCTCGACCTGTGGCGTTTCCTCGTGCAGCGCGACGTGCGCGAGAAGGCGGTGCATGCGAAACCGCGGAACGCCCACGTGCGTGCGGCAAGCCCCGAGAACGCAGATGCCGCGGAGGCGAGCATGTCGGGCGCAGGTGGCTCGCGCAAGCCGCGGCTGTCGAAGCGAAAGCAGCTGGCACGGCTCACGCTGTCAAACTCGGGCAAGGAGCGCAAGAAAGACAAGCGCGGGCTGCTGCGCGAGTCTTCGCTCGAAGACACGAGCCGCTTCGTGCTCCTCTCCGACGATTCGCCGATGTACCTGCCGCCTCTCACCACAGCCCTCCTCACAATGTACTGCGAGTCGGCTCAGGTCTCGAACAAGATGATGGATTCGTACCTCGAACAGCACGTGCAGGCGCCGCTGCGGCAGCGCGCACCGACGGTGGTCGTTGGTCGCGACTCGGTGGTCGACGGCTCCGACGGCGGCGGCGGGCGACGCCAGTCGCTTGCGGCGGGGCCGCAATGGTCTGCCTGCGGCGGCGGAGTGACGCGCACGCGCGGGACCAGCGACGGCGGCCTTCTCAGCGGCCTTCTCAGCGGTACCGCGGCCTTCTCAGCGGTACAGCGGCCTTCTCAGCGCGAGCGACGATGGGACGAAGGTTTGAAGTTCGACGCGCTGGCGGAGGCGCGTGCACAGCTTCAACGGCAGCTCGTGGCGGTTGAGCTCGCCCTGAAGCTCGGTGGGAAGGAGGACGGAGTACGCACCCGCCGGCCGAGCTCCGCAGACCCGCAGCGTGCGAGCAGCGACTCGCCGCCGGCTCCAGCGGCGGCGCCATCCGCGGATTTTGCCCGCGGCCTCCCCACTCTGCTCGAGTCAAATGGACTGCACTCGTCGTGGTCGTCGGCGCCCGCCCCCGCGGACGCTTCCTTAGAGGGCGGGCCCAGTGACGCCCCTCGTCGCAGGACACAGACCGTCGGATGAAGCAACGCGCGTTGCGATTTAGAGCAGTACTTGTAATGCTGCGACGCTACACTAGAGCTCTACAGTACTGGGAGCGCGTGCGGCGATGCTCGGCGTGCAGGGCGAGACCTGGTGCCTAACCGCGACTTAGTCGTCGCCTCCGCGGTGCCCACCGTGATGAAGTGAACCCGAGCAGGAGCTCCTGTCTAGGAATTCCCAGGAGTTCCTCTGCGTGCCTTTTGCTAGCGCAGCAGCTTCCAAGCAGAGCATTGCTGTCCGTCCGTTTTTATGGACGAGAAAAAATTGACCATTCTACCTCTCGGCGACAGCATCACCGACGGTGGCAGCCAGCTTCGCGCCTACCGATTCCATCTGCACGCGCTGCTCGCCGCAGAGCACCACGTGAATGCACGCTGGGTGGGCTCGATGCGAGGAGTGTACGACCGGCAGCATGGCGCCAACGCATCCCATGGAGTGCATGTCGGCGCAGCTGACTGGCCCGTCGAAACTCAGCGGCACGAGGGCCACTGGGGTTGGACGGCCGGCCAGATTCTGCGTGGCCACGAGCGACAGCCGCAACGTGGCTCGCTTCCTGCCTGGCTGCGTGGGCTGAGCGGCGAGGACGGCGACTCGCCGCCCGTCGGCGTCGTCACACTTCACCTCGGCACAAACGACTTGACGAAGCGGGTGCTCAAGGAGGGGGCGCGCGTATCGGCAGTCGCGCGCGAGCTCCGCGGCATCGTTCGGCAGCTCTGTCGCACACTGCCTCGCGCTCTCGTGTTGCTCGCCACGCTCATCCCGTTTTGCCGATTCCCGCCCACTTCTCCGATGCTCGCGCCGCGCCGCATCGTCGAGCGCGAGTACCACAGCTACGTTCGCGCCCTCTGTGACCGGCCACCGTCGGCGGCGTGCACGAGGCCGCGCGTGATCTGCGTCAACCAGTCGACGCTGCGGTGCGACGAGCTCGTCGACGGAGTCCACCCGTCGCCGCGCGGTGCAGAGCACATGGCGCGCAACTGGCTTCGCGCGCTACGCCCGCATATCCCGCATATGATAGCTTTTTAAATCGTCAGCCTGACGGCCGCCGACGGCAGCAACCGCACGTTGCACGCCACATTGAGGAGCAGATTCGCGGCGGTGCGCGAGACGAGTCCGTCACCATGCAGCCGGTCTTTGACGTACAACGAGTCGTAATGCACATTCGCGCAGTTCTTCGCCTGGTCTGCCGTGATTCGCCACAGATCGAGAAGCGGAACGACGGCGCCCATCGTGTCGGCTCCCATCGCCGAGAAGAGGAGGGCGCGGTGGTAAGACATGGTATGTTGCAGCGTCGATCGATTGCAAGGCAGCGGGTCGTCGAGGATGTGATGCGCTGCAGAAACGAGCCACAAAAGGCGCGCGCGGGCCTGTGGCATCCGCGCCCGCAGCCTGTCCGCAAGGGCCCTGAGCTCGGACGCATATTCGTCAACCGAACCATAGCGCATGTTGTGCGCCGCCGATCCGAAGAGCAGTACTGCGTCTTCGTCGATAGCCCACTCGTCTACCTCGGGTTGCGGCGGCACGCGCATCCGCGGCGCCGGCCCACTGCCGTTCGGATGGGCGGATATCGGGGACACAGGTGCCGAGGTATTGAGCGTCCACCACGCCCAGGTGAGCTCGATGCCGCCCCTTGAGTAAGCGAGGCGCTTGCCCTTGCCGGGCCCAGCGTGGCGCTTCGCCCACACACGGTCCTGTGTCTGCCCTGTGATCAGATCGGCGAGATCAAAAAACAGTCCGCGCATGACCGAGTCCCCGTACAGATGAAGCCGAAGTGGACGTGCCGCGGCGCATCGGTCGAGAAGCCGCAGGTCGTACTGGCGCAGATAACAGCCGAGAGGCGCCCACTCATCGCCAATCCACCGACCGGAAAACGCGCCACCACCGCATGCCCGTGGCTGCGCCCCGCCACCACGATTCTGTCCGCCGCTGCCGTCGCTGCTGCTCTCCAGGGGTACTGCGAACTCGAGGCGCGGTGCTGGTGGCGCCTTCGAGAGGCCACGTGAGCTCGGGCAAAGTGGTGACGGGCGACCATCCACTGGGTACACCATCAGCTGTCGGCGCGCCGCTGCGGGTAGGTCGAACCAGCCAGCGTAACGCGAGTTAATCCAGCGTATGCTGAGCGAGTAGTTGCCGGGGTCGGCGGCGAGGACGGGGCCCTGGTAGCGACCACCACCTAGCTCGCGCAGGACGGGGCTCTGAAGCATCACGTCGGTAGATGCGACGGAGACGACAAACGTGTCGCCTGCTGTGCGTCGCTTGGCGCACTTCGCATACTCGGCTGTCGGCTGCAGGAGCAGCTCGGCGTACTGTAGCGGTGCAGCGGGCAGTGGCTGCAGGGTGAGCTCGTACGCGGCAGCGAAGCCTGCCGCCTCGATCGCGGTGCAATCCTCGCCGACGTTTGCCTCGAAGGCCGTCGCGTGCGTGGCCGCCAATGCGCTGAGCTCTGCACGCGCCTTCGCATACACCGAATCGTACCGTCGCGCGTTTCGCAGCGCCACATCATCACCCACGCCGTCTCCCAGCACGACGTGCGCCGCCGCGAGGGCCGCCGACGGCTCGCAACCCTGCTCTGCGCTGTCCGCATCGCTGCAGACGCACATGCCCTCAGCGCACGCCGTTGCCTGGGTGCACACTCTGGTGCATGCGCGGGCGGCGAGCTGTCGATCGAGGCGAGTGCGATTGGCGAGAAGCGGCGCGAACCAAGCAGAGAAACGCGTGCTGCTGCCACCTGCAGCTCGCTCCAGCAGCACAGCAGCGATCCTCGCCGCCCACTCGCCGTCAGGCTGTGACTCGCGGCCCGCCGCGCGGCGCCAGCTGTCAATTGCCGATTCGGCGATCGGTGGCAACGGCTGATCCGCGGCCCGTCCCGCAGTCCCAGCCGCGCCAGCTTCCAGGTGCGCAGTGCCGCTCGGCTCGGTCCTGGAGCCACCGGTGTCGAGAGAGCAGCCACTGCACACTACGTCGGCACTGCCAGCCGCCGCCGGGTCGGACCACCTCTGCTCAAATGCTTCGCTTGAGAACCACGCTGGGCTGTCGGCCGCAGGCGGCGGCGCGCTGGCCACCAACGCCGGCGCGGCCATGTCGATCGCAAACCACGGTGCGCGCGTGGCAGCGCGCTCCAGCGCCTCCTCGAGCGTCGCCTCCTTGCTGTCACTGCCATCACTGTGGGTGCAGCCGCTGCAGACGACGAGCGATCGTTGTGACGGGTCGTTTGCTGTGGCATGTGCCCTATCCTCAGCCACCAGCAGCTCGTCCGACGCGGCAGAGCGCGCGGTGCGCAGCCGCAGCAACGCATATAAAAATCGCATTACGTTTGCGGTGACCACAGCGCTTGCAGCCAAGCAGACTCGTCGCAAGCGGCTGCGCTCGGGCACTGGCAGGCGACTGCGCCGAGCGATACGCATGGCGCGCGAGCGGAGCTCGTGCAATGGACTGCGGCGGTTTGCAGCACTGATACGCCGCATGAAAGAGCTGGGTTCAACCCTGTGGCAAAGAGAAGTCAGTCGGTCGGTGAAAGTAAGCCGGTACTTGGGTAGTGGCTACTTGTGCGGTATAACGAGCTCGTAAGTAAGGAATTGTATTAGTAACCGATCCAACGTGAGAGCCCCCCACCCTCCTTTGCGTGTGCGGTATACGGCTCTAGCTAGGTTACTCTAGAGGCTGCGCGCTTAGAGGTGCTCGTTCGACGGCGCTGATGTCGGCGGCGCGAGCGCACAGATCGACGGCAACGGCGAGCCCAGCCCTCCTTCGAAGCCCCCGTGGACACGCTGCTCGAAGCGGTCGAGCACCTGCGCCGAGTTGCGCTGCATGCGCCAGACGAAGCGGACGATCTGCGCGGTGTTGTTCCGCTCGATCTTCTCCTGCAGCGCCTCCACCATCTCGCTGGCAAAGTAGATGGATGCGCACACGACACTGAAGCAGCCGAGCAGCAGCAGCCGCTCGACGAAGCCGAGAAACCCACAGACCTCGCCTGCGCGCGTCGCGGGATTCTGAAGCCCGTGGCTGGGGCGGACGGACGCTGGGTGCGCATCTACGATGCGCGGGCGCGACGCCAGGCAGAGGGTGCGTGTGCGCGGCGCGGCGCGGCGCGGCGCGGCGCGGCGTGGCGCGGCGCGGCACGGCACCGTCCTCGTTGTGCTGCACATCGACATCGTCCTCGCTGCACCACACGCGGTGGCCCTCGCTCTCGGAGGCGTCACGAATGGCCTGCTGCAGCACCGAGGACGCGGCGAAGAACTGCGACATCAGGTACCAGTTGAGCAGCTGGCGCGAGCGCCAGCGGGCGCCGGCGAGCCCGACGAGGCTCGATGCGAGGCAAGCGGCAGCAGTGAAGAAGAAGACGGCCTCGCGCTGCCACGCGTCGCCGAGGATCTCCTCGCCCCACTGCAGCAGAAGGTAGCCACCGGCGCACGCGGCCTGCGCCGCACACAGCCAGCATATCACGCGCTGGTCGTCGCGCAGCAGCTCGCTCAGACTGTCGCCGTCGGACGAGAGGTGGCCGAGCGGGTAGAACGAGGCCATGTCGTCGGGCTCTGGTTGGGCCGCGAGAGACGCGAACCAGCCGCGCTGGTAGTAGTCACCGTGCGAGATGAGTTGCTGCGCAGGTGCTGTGTTCAGCCGGAAGCGCGGCAGGCCGCCCAGGAAGGAGGAGCCTCTTGATGATTCCCTCTTCCTCTCCCGCGGCCGCGGACTGTTGTCGTCGCCTGCCGATGCACAGACCGGCAGCCCGTACAGCTCGCCCCGCTCCTCGAACGTGAGAAAGCTTGGGCCCTCTCGTGGCGGAAGCGGGCCGTCCATTCTACACCACCGCGGCTCCTGCAAGAACGATGTGGGCGTAGGAATTCCGGTGCACGGTGGCAGCTCTTCGCAGCAGGTGGTAGTTGCTCACCTACCGCCTCCTAATAATTTGTCGTCGCAAACGATTTTTCTCGAGGCCAGGCTTGAGATTGTGCAGCAACAACTCCATGTCCGACTCTACATCTTCCTCCTCCGGTCCGCTTTTCACGACGATGATGAAACCCGTCCTCAGCTGCGAGGACGACCCACCGGTGGACGACAGTGATCGCTCGATGCTGCTCGAGGTGTTCTTTACGGGGCGTGTGGGGTCGCCCGCCTCCTCTTCCGGGCCGATTGCGGCTGCCACAGCAGGAGCTGCGGAGCACGCGCCTCCGCTGGCGCCAGCACCGCCACCCTCGCCGCCAACCCTCCCAGAACCCGCGGCGGTGGCTCCGGGGCTCACCGGGTACCGCGCACTCGAGGACCTGCTCACGAGCCCATCGCCCGCACAGCAGCAGCGCATGCGGGCAACCGCCCGCGTCGAGCGCAACGCGCCTGGCTCGTCGTCTGCGCCGATGCCCCGCCGTAAGCTCGCGCACACGCCGAAGATCCCGAAGCGGCGGCCGTGGCGGACGGCGGCGCAACCATCGGAAGCGACGCACCTCGACACGCTCTCGCAGGCGAATGTGATGCTCTCCGTCGGCAACAACGGCTCGTCGCAGAAGGCGCTTCAGCAGATCGAACTCGTCTTTGATGCGATCGAGTCACGTGCCGGCAACCTGGTCACCGCCAGCACGCCGCAAGCACAGCGGCCGCGCTCCAGTGGGGAACCTGGCGAGAGTGGCGGCGCGGGCGGCGGCGCCGACGCGTCGTCGTGCGACCACCCTCGCGTTGAGCCTCCGGAGGGAGCTGTTGAGGGAGCTGTCGCGGGGAGCGAGCAGGAGAAGGGCGGCAAGGTGCTCAGCGCGTCGCTTCCGACGCGTATCATGCAGGAGCAACTCGTCGCGGCGGCCGCAACAGAGGTCGACGAGGCGGCGGAGCAGTCGCCACTGTCGGAGGAGCTCGTCACGTGAGGCCGCCCCCTCCCTCTCAGCCCTCGCCTCTGCGCACAGGCCCGTCACTCGCCATCAGCGCCCCACCTCGCCCTCAAAAACTCCACCCCCGTCTTGCCTCCGGCCACGCCGGAACTCGCTCTTCGCTCGCAGCTCTTTCGCCGAACGGCTCGGCCAGTGCCTCGCCGTATGGTCGCCTGATGCGAAGAAGCCTCC
>MDSZ01042190.1_pt1 | contig 10785 bp, 4 predicted proteins | sample 811201 | NCBI WGS metagenome assembly MDSZ01 (sample SAMN05326647, study PRJNA326480) | marine metagenome | isolation source: seawater | place: Indian Ocean: North | collected 2010
AAGTATCACTTGGGAGGATCAGTGATCTATGAATGGGGGAAAGGATGTTAAAATTGGGCACGATAAACGCCCAGTATCCGTAATACCATCAGATGAACAACCGTTATTCAATATTTCAAATGGATTACGTTTAACTGATGAGTTTAATAATCCACTTGTAACCAAAGTTGATCAATTTTTTATCGCAGATGCGTCTGCAAAAAGGGCGACTTCAGTCGTATTCCCCTCAGATCCTGTAGATAAATATGGTGCTAAAGTATTTTCAGCATTAGGGATTTCAACTGTAACTTATGGTGCTAATTTTGACATTGATATTTTACTAACTAATGTTGGATTTAGCACAGTTGTTTGTCCTGTTCTTCAAGTTGGAGGAAGTGTAGTTGGAGTTGGATCAACAACACCTGGTGAGGTTAGAGTTTTAGAGACAGACAATACCACAGTTAAGTTAGATGGATTTCCTAATATACTTGAGGTAAGAATTTTATCTCCCACGGGATTAGATACTAATAAATTATATTTTGCATCAGAAAATATACCAATTGTTAGTCAACTAAAAGCAGGAGATAGAATTGTAGGATTTAATATTCCTGACGGAGCTAGAATTTCAAGCACACACTATGATAGGGTTAAATTTTTAGGATATGCAACTGGAGGAATAACTACTGATAGAGTTTCTTTTTTCCGTCAAACTGATCAGATTTATGAAGCAGATAATGTTCTAAAGATAGAGGAGCAATTTCCAGAAACAAGTGAAGTAAGTAGCACTTTACTTGGTGTTAATCGTGCAGAGGTTCAATTAAGTTTATTTTCAAATGTTTCTTCCTATGGATTAAACAAAGATGATTGGGAAACATATCAATATAATGGGGGATCTAGTAAAGTATCTTGGGAAGAAAGAGTTAATAAAATTTATGGTAAAAAATATACAGCAAGAATTGAAGAGGAAACACAAGAGTCCGCAATTAAATTATCGGCCTTTCCTGTTCCATATTCATTCCCATATAATGAAGTTTATCAAAAAATTGGATTGTATAGAGAAGACCAATACACAGAATATGAAGATTTTATAAAATTAGGAAATGCAGCTTATAGTTATTTCTCCAGTAGTAAAGGTCAAAGTGCGGGTTATCCCTCATCATTTGCAGAAAGTTTTTTAAATCCAGCTGATGTTCAAGTTAATAATGTTGGTGAAATTGTCTACTCTAAACTTCCTGATAAACCAAATGATTTTACATATGCTTTTTCTAAAATAGACGATTGGACAGACACATGGAGATTACTTGAATCTTCTACATTAGATAATCCAGTAACTGGTGTAAAAATAGGTCTTGCAGGTTTACGCTCTATTTTAATTAATGGTGGACAAATTAACGTTCCTTCTGGTGGAGGTAGACCAGGATATTCTGAAGATTATGGTAGATTTAGTGCGATACAATCCAGAAGAGTTTTTAGATACCAACCAGGTCGAATAAGTGGATTTACTTTTGGATTAAGGTCTTCTAAAGAAGTAGAAGCAAACGGAGTTACACTAGAATGGGGGATTGCAAATCCCACAGACCAGTACATGTTGAAAATATTTCAAGGACAACTTTCAATTGTTCGTAGAAGCACAGTTCCATTAGAGGCGAGTGTTTTAGAAAGAAATGGATTAGATCCAACTGATACTAAAGTTCAACCACAAATACCAAGTGGTGATCCTTTTGATGTAAAAGAGAACTTTGGGCCATATAGTAATGCAAATGAACAAGAAGAGAGAGCAATACTATATTGGACTGTGGAAATACCAAGAGATAAATTTAACGGTGATCCTTTAAACGGAAATGGCCCATCTGGTTATACTATTGAACCAGATAATGTTACCATGTGGAAAATTGAATTTGGTTGGTATGGTGCAATTGGTGCAAGATTTTATGCTTACATTCCAGCTGGCACGGGTGAAGCAAGATGGGTAGTCATTCACACTCTTGTAATAGAAAACTCTTTAGGTCAACCATGTTTGCAAGATTCATATTTTAGATTTAAATATACTTTAAATTGTTTTAACAATAAAGCCACAAGGCAACCTCAATTTTTATACAAGTATGGTGCTTCATATTATATTGATGGTGGTGATGAAGGAACATCTGAAATCTATTCTGTAGATACAGGAGCAAGTCCAAAATCAATCAATGAAGGAAATGAAACTACCATGTTTGGAATAAGACCAAAGGATGAATTTGTTAGTGTGACTGCAGTTGGAATTGGAAATACAATAACTGAGTCAATCAAAACTATTGCAAATCGAAAATTAACTCTTCCAACTAAATTAAATATAACAACGAATACATTAACAGAAGTAAAAATTAGAACATGTGTCGGATGTCAAGGTCATGGCCATGTGTTTACTCCTGGTGTTGGATCAACTATAAGTGGAAGAGAGATTAATTTAGAATTTTCTTCAGAACCAAATGTGGTTTCTGGTGTTGGGGCGAGTTTTACCAAAGATGATATTGGTTCCAAATTAATTGCACCATCTATTTTTAATGCATATATTACTGAAGTGGCTGGAGATCCTATCGAAACACATTTTGGAAAAGATTACTATTCCTCAGTTAAACTTGCTGGATGGGGCCCTAGACTGGATGGGTATCCAAACTATAATACAAGCACAGACGAATCTACGGGAGGAAGATTATTGAATGGTGCAAAAGTATTTGATTATGCTACAGAAAGCAGAACAACATTACCCTCTAATGCAGCATATCCACATAAGGTTCGTTTGAGTAGTTATAACGATGTTCATTTTGCTTCAACTCAAAAATTATCAGGAGCAGAAATTAAAATTCAATTCTTAAACCCCAGACCATTAGATGGAATATCTTCTTATCGAAATGGTACTCATTGGTCAGATTTTTTAATTGGAGTAACTGATAAAGAACCTACTGTAACTGGAAATCAATTAGATGGGTGGGATGACTCTGTTTTACGATGGACGGATTATAAACAAGATGATTCTGGTAATTCTCCTGCAATAGGAAGTGGAACAACAACTATCTTACCAAATGAAAATATATTATACGGAGAGAGCACTCATACTTGGGGAGGAATGGATGAGGATGGTTTTGAGGTTAATGAACGTTGGGCTCCCACTGAATTTAGAGTTAGAATGGGAGAGGATGTTAGAACTCCTAGAGTTCCAGATGGTGAAAGCGGACAAAATGGTGGATTCTGCTCATCAATAAAGATTGTAGTTAGTGATAAAACTGATATAGCTCAAAATGTTATATATCTTCCTGGTACTTCTCAAAAACTTAATAATCTTGGTTTTCAATATCTAGTTACAGAAGGAGTATTTGGTGGTGGAATAACTGATTGGTTAGGTGGGCAAGTGGTTGTCAGAAAGACTGATGGCACATTGATAAAAAGTGACTATGTATTTGCCGAATCTCAACCATCACAACTTGCAGAGGGTCAAAATAGTGAGCTATTTGGGGGTGCAGCAAGTGAATATATTAAAATTCAAAAAAAGGATTTAACATCAGGATCTTTGTTTAGTGATGAAACATCTGGACTTACACTCTTAGGTAAAACAGTTACCTTGACTGGAAATAAATTAAATACAACAAAGTCAAAACTTTTTAGTTATGATGTTTTTCCCTTATATCTCGTTGGCAAATTGAAGGACAATTCAAAAATAAATAATATCATGATAACAGAAAAATCTGGTGATTTCCAAAAAACTACTTCACCAAAACTGGCTATTGTAGATAATGGTTTTATTGATACATCTGATGGTGCTAGTAACCTTGAGTCACCTCCTCCAAACTTTTTACCCATAGACAGATTAGCTTCTGCAACTGTTGATTTACAAAATTTGAGACGATTGAGAGCATCAGTTGTAAGAGATACTTTTTACATTGGTGAAAATCAAACTAAAGAAGTTGACTTAACTAAAGTTTTTGGTGTAGATAGAAATGTGATTACACCAGATAATCAAAATATTGAGGCGACTTTTTTCACTGCAAAATCTTTATCGGGTAGCGTTGATAAGTTCATTCAAGGTAGTTTAAATTTCAGGGAACAATAATGTCACTTCAGAATCCTAAATTATTTGGTTTAAATGTTCTAAGTCAACTAGCCGATGTAAGGAATAAAAATACGGCTTTACAAAATCTTGGAATTAATCCTCTTGATTTAGATATCATTAGAGGATCTAGATCCGCAGGTATGTCTCGTTTTGATTGGATTAGTTTTTCTCGTTTGAATGTCCCTTTATATAAAACTTTAGATCGTTTTGTGAACGAATCTAATGCATTTGTTGATATCACGACTAAACGTGCTGGAACTGATCAAACTTTATTTGGTAATTTAAATCTCAATGGATCAATAAGTGGTAGTGCAATTCGTTATCGTTATGTTGATTTTGCTGATGGCAATAAAATAAGAATCGCAGATATATCAACATCAAGAGTCAGTGCATGGAGTTCTTCAGATCTTAGAGCAAACAATCAAAATTTAGAAACACAAAAATTAGCAAGAATTTCTTATGGTGCAAGAGTTGGTATTATAACAGATGGAAAATTAATTTTTGGAGAACAGTCAACTGCAACTAAAGCATTAGGAAATGCATCTAATTCTACTTTTGATCAAGGAGTTCCTGGCCCAGCAGGACAACCAAGATTACAAACATCTATTGTGCCCGAACCAGTTGAGTTTCCATCAGAAGTTCCTACATCAAGAATCAAATGTAAAATTGGAAGTGAAATTGTATATCTATATGCAATGAAAGGAATACCACTGGTATTTAAGGGGTTATTCAGCAATTTAAACGCCACTGTTACCAGACTACTAACAGATCCACCAACTCCAAGAGTAAGTTGGAAAATAGTTGAGACTGGAAATGAAAATTTGTATACAAATTATGTAAATAGAGGCTCTGGAACAAATTCGACAATTGCATATAGATCTCCTGTAACAAGAGAAAGATTTATTAAAGTATATAAGAATCCAAACGAAATTTTAGGTATTACAATTACCAGTGCATCAATTTTTGGACTACCTCCGACACAATTAAAAGAATGCATCGAATTAAATTTTGCTAATAATCAAATTAAATTATTCCCTAATCTAAAATTTATCGCAGAAAAACTTCAAACTTTAAATCTATCAAATAATCCTTTATATTTAAGTGACATAGAGAGTGAAAGAAAATTGAATACTATTATTTTAAATAAAATTAAAGATACACTTCAAAATCTAACTTTGGGAGGGAGTTTTAATGGTTCAATAGAAAGAAATATCATATCTGAATATTTACCAAATTTAGTTAGTTTGAATCTTAGTAAATCAAGTGGTGTAAATTTTGATAGGGACGATAGAGTAACAGGATCGACTCAAGTTAAGTTGGGAGGAACTCTTACAACAGGAAATAACGGTGGTGAGAAATCATTTTGTCCAGATGTTCCGATTAATGTTATTGACTACAATATTCGACAAAATGATTTTCGAAGTGTTGATCTAAATGCAATTGGCCAGGGTGAAACTGCAAATGATACAAATGGAGATCCGAAAACATATACAAAAGGATCATTTAGTTTCAAAATGCTTCCAAATTTAAGAACTCTTGATTGTTATGGAAATAGATTTTTAGATGATGAAGATTCTGGTGGAGTTACTGCATTAGAAAGTGCAAACACATCCCCACCAACTATTGAAAATATAACTTACAGTGGTACTAATTTAGGAATTCCAAGCAATTTACAAAACTGTAGCAGTCTTAAATCATACCTTTCTAATGACAACGGTGGATCGGAAGACCAATTAGTTAATAATAGTAATGGCAATTATGCGTTTTCTGGTTGTTCAGAATTAGAAACAATTAGTTTTTATCGCACAAATTTAGGATTAATAAATTTTCCCGATAAATTTACAAACGATAAATTAAAGACTATTGATTTGAGATATACAAATATTAAGGGTGGAAAACCAGGTGTTACCGATGAAAATCAAACTAATGTAATTCATTCAGATACACTTGAGGATTTAAAAGAGCTTGAAAATCTTTACATATTGTCAAGTAAATTATTATTAGATCAATCAATAGATGAGACTGCATTTAGGAATTTATCAAAACTTAAAAATTTTAGATATTATTCATATGGTAGAACTAGTGGTTCTATCACTTCTTTATTCAGTAATAATCAAGATTTAAGAATCGTTGTGGCTTCTCGAAATAAATTTGATCAATCTCCTCCTAATTTTGCTGCAAATCCATTAATTCGTCATGTTAATTTATCTTATAATCAACTTGATGGAACAGTTCCTCCTTACAATAACTTATCAAATCTTGTTGATTTATTTCTCAATAATAATCAATTAGGGACACTTAGTGAGCCAGGTTTATTGCCTTCTTTGCAGAGATTTTATTTACATGATAATAATTTTGGTGGTCAAGTACCAGATTTTTCTGGGTGTGGTAATTTAAGAACATTAACCCTTCATCGTAATAATTTTACTGGATATAAAGTGGGATCATTTTCTAAACTTTATAAAATTAGATTCATAGATTTATCATTCTGTAATTTAACTCCAACAGCACTAAATAATATACTAAAAGATTTATTAGAAAATTGGCAATCAATTAAACGTGGAGGAGTTACAATTAATTTAAAAAGTCAACAGAATGATCAAATTCCAACTCCATTTGGTGAAGGTATGGATGCAGCTAAAACACTGCAAAATAATGGTTGGGACATAGGAATTACTGGTGGAATTATTTCAGAAAATTAATTAAATTGGGAGTAATTAAATGGCAGTAAAAAACAATCAAGGGTATCGAAGAGATTTAAATTTAGAAGAGACTCCTAATGAACTAGCAGCATTTGACAGTCTTGCAGGTGTGGGTGCTGCGTCTGACATAAGACTGCTTCAAAATAACTTAAGAAATACATCAAAAGTTGGTTTTAATACAGTTGATGCACAAGGTTTTTTCTCATTTGCATCTGATCGGCAAGTAGGAATCAGTAGTCTTGTTTCAGAAGAAGGTGATGGTGGTAGTAGTGGTGGTGGTAGTGTCATCACAGTTACTTTAACAGATCCATATGAAATAAAAAAAGGCAATTTGGTTGAACTTAAAAATATAAGTGGAGTATCCTCTGCTCAATCTTTAAATAGTCAATATACAGTTCAAACAGTATCTACTGATTTAAGAAGAGTCACTTTAATTAAAGATTCACTTCTCTACTCTCAAGCTGGTATTGGTATAACTGGAGTACAATTTATTATTAAACCTCAAGATATATTTACATTTACAAATGGAGATATAATTGGATTAAGCACAAATGTAGATTTTGTACCTCAAACTGGTATTAATACAACTTCTCTTTCACGGGATAATGTTTATTATGTGACTCAATCAAATGCAGTTAATAGATTTAAATTAGCTACAAAATCTGCAACTGTGGGACTTACTACGATAATATTATCATCAAGTGATTCTGTAAGTAATGATAATTTTACATTTATTCGAGATGATTCAGTCCATCAACAACAATTAATTAATTATATTGAACCTGATTATCAAGATACTGGAAATATAGGGGATGATTTTTCATTTTTAGATGGTTCTGATATAAATCCTTCTTTTGACACTGCAAAAGGCAACTCTGAAACGGCTGAATATTTTGCCAACAAAAAATTTAGAGGAGACAAACCCATCTCTGTTTCTGATGAAGTTAAGTTTGAAGGTAACGTTGTTCTAAATGATCCTGCAAACGTGATGACTACTCAAGGTGTTAATGATCAGTATGCACCTGGTATTTTTATTGGAAACACTCGTGCATTCTCAAGTGATAATAATCCGTGGAATAAAGTTGGTACAGCATTAACCACTTCAGCAGAGGAAGTATCAATTGGTGAACTAGCTTTTTTTGATGGATCTATATTAAGTGATAGTGAAGAGGGGTCAATGATAATTGCAGGAATTTCTAGTGATGTATCAACTCCAACTCCTGCTCTAAGTGCCGATAGTTCGTTATCAGGTGGAAACTTTACACATAAGTTACCAATCAAAGTTCAGGATGAGAATGGAAACCAAGAGTCATACTATCTACTCTTATCTAACACCTAAACCAAAATTAACTTTTAATTCCAAAAAAGTCGAAAAAAAAATTTCGGCAAAAATTTGACTCAAAACCTTTTTTAAGTTGTTGCTAATATTTTAAAAGTTCCTGATGGAGTTTTGATATCTATTGTTCGATCTACAGCAGTTGATTGTCCAGTTGCCAAATCAGTTGCATTATTAGAAGCCTGATCATCCTGTATAAGTAGGGAATCAAATTTTAAATTACCACTTACAATTCCTAAATTTTTATGATCTGGGGTAGTATTTAATCCTTCTTCACTTGCATCAAATGGTGGTGAAGTATCTGTTGGTGGGCAACATAATGTATAGTCACCTTCGTCTTTAGTATCATCTACTGCTGTAAATTGTGCTCCATCTGGTAGTGGTTTTGTAATTCCAGATTCTAACGTTATTTCATTTCCTTGCACGTTAGTTACTTTTATTCCAGCTGAAGCTATCGTATCACCTGCTACTGTAAAATATGCTCCCTGAAGTTCCCAATCAATACCAACACTTTTTGCATCATCAACAGTGATTGTGTGAATTCCTACTCCAACAGGGGCACTACCAATTCCAGAATTATCTGATACTAAACACTCCACACTTCTACTGTCATCAATACGATCACAGAATTCTTCAAAAGTGTTATCTCTTAATCCTTTTGAATCATAAAAGAATACATCTTGATTTGCAGATACATTGACATTAGAACTTAATTGTGCATCTGTTTGACTAGGAAGTGATAACACTCTTGTAAAAGCAGGAATACCAGCACCAACTGCAAACATGTCTTTCTGAACATCTCTGTGCATTGATTCCATGTCAGGATCTTGAAGATTTCCGTCTGGTGCAGTTCCGACAAATGGATTTGTTGTATCAGAACTTTGAAGTGTGTTACCGATATCCTCATTTACACGAACTCTTCTTACAAAACCACGATGGTCAATAAATCGAACTGTTTCTGTATGAGTGGTGCCTGAATTAGCAGGCCTATCCATAACGATAATTTCATTTTGTAAAAGATCAGAAACTCTAGCAAAAAATGAAACACTCGCATTAGTGTTACTTTGCGTTCCAATAATATAATTACCAACTTCAATATTTGTTGTTAAAGAACCAGCACCCATTGTTAGAACATTACTACCACCTGTTTTAACCACACTTATCTGGCTTCTAGTAATAGCATCTAAAGTTGTTTTTGGTGTGTATTTAATATCTATTTTATTAGTGGTGATTAATCTAGCATAATCTTGACCACTAGTATCCCCTTTATCACCAATTCCTTCAGTATCTGTTCCTCCAAAAAGAACTGAATTATCATTAAATTTATTAAATTCACCTTTTGCATTTTCCGAAAAATTATAATCTAAAGAAAATAATTTATTAAATCTCAGATCAGTTTGAGTTGCAAAATTTCTTTGTTTATAGTTAACATCAATTTTTTGAATTATCTTTGAAGAATTAAAATTTTTATGATAAAAGTATCTAATTCGTATTCGATATTTTTTATATGCCTCTAATACTTGAGTAGTGATTGTATGGTTCACTTCTGTGGAATTATTTAAATCTCTAAAAAATGTTACGTCAGTTGAAGATGTAATCTGTGATGTGAGTGGAGCATCTGAATCGTGAAATAAGGTAATGTTTCCAGTTGATTTACTAATACCTTCAACTGTAACGTTAGATTTAATATTACTACCAGACACACTCATACCAATACCAATTGTATTCATTCTTTCACGATCAGCTTCAGGAATTGTTATTGTTTTTCCAACTCCTGTGCTTACTGAAAGTTGAGTTGAAACACCAATCCTCATATACTCTTTGAAAGTATTACCTGCACCAACAGCATTAACTGATGCAGTTGTTTGAATTTTATTATCATTCTCTTCATATCCCTCTTGTTGAAAATCAAGTGTAAAATATCCTGTAGATATGATATAAAAATCTACTGGGCCAGTTATACTTGGGATAAAGTATCCCTCCCATTTTATTCCTGTATTTGCTTTTGCAGATTGTGGATGAACTTTTCTTGAATACTCAAAATCACCCTCTTCCCAGAAATTATCATCTGGTAATTGACCTAAAGTTGTAATTCCTGTAAAAACATCTCCCGAAGGCGTTATAGTTGCAATACCAGCAGGAAAGTTTGGATTTACATTATATTCAAAATCAGAATGATTATCAAAAGTTATTTGATCATTTTGATAGTATTTTGCTGTCAATCCATTACCACCAGCAAGTCTTGGATCCCCTGAAAAAACTTGTATTTTATCTAAACGATTTTGATATGTAATTCGAGGATCAAAATAATCCTCTGTTCTTCCATCAGGACTGACAAATCTTAATGCACTTCCAGCAATTTTTAGATAACCATCATTTGTTAATCCTTGTGCAAAAATATTATTAATTGCTGTTAAATCTTCTGGTATAAAAGTATTACGATCATCATCAATTAATCTATCTATTAAATTACCTAAACCACTTTTTGGACTTGATAAGTCTGCAAAGTTTTGATCTCTTCGTATTCCGATTCGACTAAATGTTTTTTGTAATTGTTTTCCTGCTGCGTCGTTATATAATGCCATTTTTGATTATTTATGCTATGAGATGGAAAAATAATGAACTTTTATCCTTAACTAAAACGACATCGGTAGTGACAGTTGTTTCTCCTATTGCAGAAA